>OAZY01000344.1_pt1 | contig 39538 bp, 38 predicted proteins | sample 1494931 | NCBI WGS metagenome assembly OAZY01 (sample SAMEA2579921, study PRJEB22360) | human gut metagenome | biome: human gut; feature: human-associated habitat; material: faeces | place: Denmark | collected 2008/2010 | reverse complement strand
GGCCGTGGCGCCCCTGCCCCGCCGCGCCCCCCCGCCATAAAAGCCTGGGTCTGTTCCCAGTCCACTACCCCGGCATCCGATCCCATCCCGGTCGCCACCAGCGCGGCCACCGCCGAGGCGACGTCACACGCTGCTTTCACGCTGAGTCCGCGCGCCAGCGCGGCAATAAACCCGCCGCAGTAGCTGTCGCCGCAGCCGGTGGTATCCACCGCCTCGACCGGCCACGGCGCAATATGCTCCAGCGCGCCATCGCGACGGATAAGCCAGGAGCCGTTCTCGCCGTCTTTCAGAATGCAGGTGCCCACGCCGAGTGTCAGGAAGAAGCGGCCGATGGCCTCCGGCTGCGTCTCGCCGGAGAGAAAGGCGGCTTCCTCCAGCGAAGGCATGAAATAATCCACCGACGGCAACAGGGGCCGCAGTAGTTCGAGGGTGTCTTCATTCGGGGCGATAAGGTCAAAGCTGGTGGTGACTCCGCGTGCTTTAGCCGCCTGCAACAGCCGCGCGCTCTGTCCCTGGTCCATTGCCGCCAGCAGTCCGGTCCCGCCGTGATGCAGGAAACGACAGTCGAGGACGGCGTCAAATTCCGTTTCACTGACGAACAGGGCATCGGATGCGCCCCGGCAGTGCAGGGCCGGACGCTCGCCGTTGGGGCGAATCGGCAGGATCGTCGCCGAGGTCTCTTTCAGCGCGGTGCGCTGGATAAGCGAGCAGTCGATGCCCAGCCGGGCATAGCTGGCGAGGATAAAGTCGGCCTTTTCATCTTCACCCAGGCAGGCCACCGCTGCGGTGCGGATCCCCAGCTTCGCGGCGTTAATATTGGCCCCGGCGGCGGTGCCGGCGGGGTTGAGGCGAATTTGCTCAATAAAGGCGACGCCGCCGCGCGGCGGGATCGCCACCACCGGGCGCCCGGCGATATCCAGAATAGTCAGGCCGACAAACACGGCGTCAAAGGTTGCCATCGTTCTCCCGTTTAGCGATGCGTTTGGCGCAGGCGCGCCTGCCAGAAGGAAAGGGCGAGGGCCACCACCAGAATCACGCCGACCAGCGCGTCCTTCACCAGATAATTGAGCCCCATCAGGTTCAGGCCATTATCAATAATGGCAAGGAACAGCACGCCGCCGAGGGTACCGAGGATGCTGACCCGGCCCAGACGGTTAAAGGCGGTGCCGATAAATACCGCCGCAATGGCGTCCATCAGGTAAGACTGCCCGGCCAGGGGAGTAAACTGCCGCAGGTTGGCGGAGAGGATCACCCCGCCGATGGCGCAGAGCGCCGAGGCGGCCACCAGCACGCCGAGCATGGTCAGGCGATCGCGGATCCCGGCGATACGCGCCGCTTCGCTGTTCTGGCCGATGGCGCGGACATATTTGCCCCACAGCGTGCGCTCGGTGACCAGCCATGCCACCAGCCACAGCGCCAGCACAATCACCACCGGCGCGGGGATCCCACCAAGGTTGCCCACTGCCAGATCGTGATATTCCGGCGCCATCCGCCGATAGGCTATCGCGCCGCCGCCGTCGGTATAGATGCGCTCGGCGCTGCTGGCGATAAACCAGGTGCCGAGCGTGGCGAGGAAGGGGCGGATCCGGCAGATGAGGATCAGAAAGGCATTGAGCAGGCCAATCAGCACGCCGCCAAGCAGGGCGCAGCCTACCGCGGCCTGCCACGGCAGATGCCAGGTTTTCAGGGCGACGAGGGCGAAGGCGGCGCCGAAATCGAGCGCGACGCCTACCGACAGGTCAATCGCCCCGGCGCTGACGATCAGGGTCATCGCCATCGCCACAATCAGCAGGATCGCGCTGCCCTGCAGCAGGTTGGCCCAGTTATCCACGGTTAAAAATACCGGATTCGCCCAGCCAAACAGGGCGATGGCCAGCAGGGTGATGACGCCAAATCCGGCCCGCGATAGCCAGGCCAGCGGGCTGCTGGCCGTCGGTTCTGCCGGGGCAGGGGTTTTCAGGGTGATTTGGCTCATGCCTCGCCTCCTTTGTGTCTGACCGCCGATGCCGCCAGCACCACCAGGATCAGGCCGCCTTTAATGGCGCCCATCCAGAAGATATTGACCCCCAGCAGGCCGAGCCCGTTAGAGAGGGCGTTAACCAGGATCGCCCCCAGCAGCGCCCCCCAGATGGTGACCACCCGACGGCGCGAGAAGGCGGCGCCGATAAAGGTCGCCAGCACGGTTTCCAGCAGCAGCGGCGTGGCCGTCCCGCTGGAGCTGCCGGAGCCCTGGCTGAGCAGCGGCAGAATAGCCAGCCCGGCGGCAATGCCCGCTAACAGCCAGACCAGCAGGGTCAAGCGGCGCACGTTCAGGCCGCTCATCTGCGCCATATCGCGGTTGCCGCCCACCGCCTGCACATGCTGGCCGAAGCGGGAGTGGTGGAGCAGGAACTGGAACAGGATAAACACTCCCAGCAAATAAATCAGCGGCCAGGGCAGGCCCAGCACGCTGTTATCGCGAAAAGCGACCATCAGCGGATCGCTGACTGCGATGCGTCGCTGGCCGGTCAACAGATCTGTCAGGCCGGTAAACGCCACGGAGGTCGAGAGGGTGGCCAGCAGCGGCGGCAGGCCGGCCGCCAGCACCAGGAAACCGTTGATCGCCCCGCAGAGCAGGCAAACCACCGCCAGCAGCGCCAGCAGCAGGAGGTACGGCGTGTGCCATTCGGCCAGACCGAGGCTGAGCAGCGCGACGCCGAGCACCGCCGTCGCCGGCAGGGAGAGGTCGATGCCGCCGGAGACCACGTCATCCCCGCCCACGGCGATAACGCAGACCAGGCCGAAACAGAGGATCGCCAGCGGAACGCTCTGGACCAGCATCAGGCTGATATTTTGCCAGCTGAGAAAGTAGGGAGACTGTACGCTCAGCCATACCAGCAGCGCCAGAAACAGGATCAGGGGAAATTTTTCAATCAGCGTCGCCAGGCCTGGACGGCCGCGACGCTGGATAGCGGTACTCATAGTGAAGGCTCCTGTCCGCCGTTGATCGCCACCAGCAGGGCGTCCAGCGTTAGCCCGCGGGTGGGCAGATTGGCCGCCAGCGCGCCGCGCCAGAGGACCAGGATCCGGTCGCATAGTCCGAGCAGTTCGGGGGCGTCGCTGGAGGAGACCAGCACCGCCCGTCCTTTATCGGCCAGTTGGCGCGTCCGTTGATAAATATCGCGACGGGCGCCGATATCGACCCCAAGGGTGGGTTCATCGAGAATAAACAGCCGGGCATCGGTGCCGAGCCAGCGGGCGAGGATCGCTTTTTGCTGGTTGCCGCCGCTCATGTAGCGTACCGGCAGCGCCGGGCGTCCCGGGCGGATCGCCAGCTGTTCTATCCAGTCGCGCGCTTTCTGCTCGGCGATACCCCGCCGCTCCCAGCCAAAGGTAGCGGTCTCCGGCAGTGAGGCGAGATTAATATTGTCGGCGGTGGTGAAGGGCAGGATCAGCCCCTGATGGCGGCGGTCGCGTGGCACCAGCGCCATGCCGGCGCGGATCGCCTGCTTCGGCGTACGAATGCGCCGCGGCTGGCCGTCGAGGTGGATCGTACCGCGTTCTGCCGGGCGTAAGCCGTAGAGTAAGTCGACCAGCACATCGCGTCCGGCGCCCAGCAGGCCGGCGACGCCGACGATTTCGCCCGGCTGAATATCAAAAGAGAGATCCTGCAGCTGCCGCCCGTCGCTCAGCTGGCGCACCGAGAGCAGCGGGGTCGCCCCGTTGTCTGCCGCCGGGCGCTGGCGCGGGGTATACAGCTGGTCGATTTCTCGGCCGACCATCATGGCGATCAGCGCCTCGGTATTCTGCAGCAGGTCGCGGTCCGGGTAACCGACCACTTCCCCGTTACGCAGCACGGTGCCGCGGTCGCAGAGGGTAGCTATCTCATTGAGGTAGTGGGAAATATACAGAATGGCAATGCCCTGGTCGCGCAGGCGAAGGATGGCGGAGGAGACCAGACTGGCCTCCTGCGCCTCCAGGGGGGCGGTGGGCTCGTCGAACACCACCAGCCGCGCCGCGCCGTCGATCAGCGCGCGGGCAATCTGCACCAGCTTGCGCTCGGCCAGGCTCAGGTCGCGCACCAGCCGTTCGGGGTCGATCGCCAGCTGCCAGTTTTGCTGGAAAAATTGCGCCGTGGCGGCCTTCATCCGTCGGCGATCCAGCGCCCCCCAGCGGGTGCGATACTCCTGGCCGAGAAACACCGATTCCGCGACGGTAAAGTGCGGGATCAGGTTAAGCTCCTGGTGAATGACGCGAATGCCGGCGGCTTCAATGGCTGCCGGATTGCCGAGGGGCAGCGGGTGACCGTCGAGGGTCGCGCTGCCGCTGTCAGCCTGATAGACGCCGGCGAGGATTTTAATCAGCGTCGATTTACCGGCGCCGTTCTCGCCAATCAGGCCATGAATTTCCCCCGGATTGAGGCGCAGGGTGACCGCATTAAGCGCCGTAACGCTGGCAAAACGTTTGCCGATCTGGTCCATGACCAGACCCGCGGCGGGGCGCTCCCCGCCAGGGTGTTGATTTATCACTGCAGTTCGCCGTATCCCAACTGTTTATACACCGCTTTCGCCTCCTGCGGACCTTTCACCGGTATCACCGGGATAAAGGTTTGCACCGGCAGTTTCTGACCGGCAAAGTAGCGGGCCACGTTGTCGGCGGAGGTCTGGCCAATCAGATGCGGCTGCTGCGCGACGTTAGCCACAAACGGACTGCCGGGCTCTGCCATGATCTCCAGCGTCTCCGGACCGGCGTCGATGGCCGTCACTTTCACGTCCTTATCACGGCCGGTCTCTTCCAGTGCCTGGACGATACCGATGGCCGGTTGATCCCAGCAGGCGACATGGATGGCGTCCAGTTTGCCTTTCGGATACTGGCTGAGTAATTCGAGGGTTTTCTTCCGCGCGTCTTCCGGCGAGTTGGCGAACTGTTCCGCGAGCTCAGGCTGGATAATATGAATATCCGGATAATCCTTAAGGACATATTTCCACTGATCGTAGCGAATTCCGCAAATACGCAGCGCGCTGGAGAACGCGTTAAATACGGCGACGTTGCCTTTGCCGCCTAATTCATCCGCCATGTAGCGGCCGATGGTCGAGCCTAAGGTGTAGTTATCGGAGGTGGTATTGTTGACCGAATATTGAGAAACATGATCCACGGTAAATACCGGGATACCAGCATCACGCAATGCTTTAAATTTTGGTTCGACGGCGCTGTCGCCGAGAATACTAATTACCGCGTCCACCTTGCGTGACAGTAAAATATCGTGATTATTGGCATGAACCTGATTATCGCGACCGCCATCGACGCCAATGACTTTGCCCCCCAGTTTCTCCACTTCCTCTGTCGCACCTTTAAAGGCCTCGCGATCCCAGAAATGCTGAGTGCCGACAACGGCAACGCCAATGGTTTTTCCCTGTAAGGAGAGGGCGTCTGCGGCAGTGACGCTCAGCGAGGCAAGGGAAAGCAGTCCCAGCGCGGCAGGCAATAATTTTCTCTTCTGCGACATTGTTATTATGATCCTGTGATGAAGGTGGTTGCGGACCGGTAGCATGACAAGAAGCACCTCGCCACCTCAAATACAAAATAAGTCTAAGTTATGCCGGGAATGTTATATCGCAGAAACGCCAGAGAAAAATGTTATTTTGCCATCGGGAACCTGAAAATATTTCATGATGCAAAATATACCTTTTTATTTTGTGGTTTTATTTTTGACTTTTTCCGTGTTTATTTAACGGATAAAGACGGCTTTCTGTTTATTGTGATGGCGTGGAGAAATACGGCCCTTGCAGGGAAATGCAGGTGATTGCGCGGGCTAATACTTTTTTTAGCAGAGTAATGTCTGGCTGGGACGGGGATATTTCCGTCATTTCCTCGATTTATTTTAACGAGTTTTTTGGCTGAGAAGAACGCGAGTGCTATGAAGAAACAGCATAATTATACGGTGATGCACTGGGGAACGTGGCAGGTGGAGAGCCGCGAGGGCGATATCGTGGCGGTTAATCCGGTGCCCTGGGATAAAAATCCGTCACGCATTGGTCAGTCGCTCCCCGACGCGGTGACCAGCCAAACGCGCATTCGCCGTCCGGCGGTCCGCGCCGGCTATCTTCAGCAGGGGCCGGCGTCACGAGAAGGGCGAGGCAAGGAGCCCTTTGTTGAAGTCAGTTGGGAGGTGGCGCTGGACCTGCTGGCTCGCGAGCTGCGCTCGGTCAAGGCGCGCTGCGGCAATGAGGCGATCTACGGCGGCTCCTACGGCTGGGCCAGCGCTGGCCGCTTTCACCATGCGCAGAGCCAGCTGCACCGGTTTCTCAAGGGATTTGGCGGGTACACCGCCAGCACCAATACCTATAGCAGCGCCGCGGGCGAGCGCATTCTGCCGCATATTCTCGGGCCGTTGAGCCCGCTGCACCGTCAGCATACCCACTTTTCCGAGCTGGCGCGGGAGTGCCAGCTGTTTGTCGCGATTGGCGGGCCTCCGCCGCCCCAAGCCCAGGGGTATGGCTGGTGAAAGCGGGCAACCGGCGGCGGCCCCAACGCCCATATGCTGCCGTACTGGCTGGATAAGATGCAGGCCAACGGCACCCGATTTATCAATATCAGTCCGGTGCGCAATGACCTCAGCGCGGTGCCCGACGCCGAGTGGCTGGCCATTCGGCCGGGCACCGATACCGCACTGCTGCTGGCGCTGAGCTATGTACTGATCGCTGAGTCCCTTTACGACCAGGCGTTTGTTGCCAGCCATACCGTCGGGTTTGCCCCCTATCGCGCTTATCTGTTGGGCGAGCACGACGGCGTAGCGAAAACCCCGGCGTGGGCGGCGGCGATTACCGGCCTGGATGCCCAGCGCATCGCCGACCTGGCGCGGGAGATGGCCCGCCACCGGACGATGGTGAATATCTCCTGGTCTATCCAGCGCGCCCGTCAGGGGGAGCAAGCCTACTGGGCGACGGTGGCCCTGACCGCGCTGCTGGGACAGATCGGCACGCCGGGCGGCGGCCTCGGATTTGGCTACGCCTGCACTAACCTGGCAGGCGCGGTGCGAAAAGCGTTTTCCGGCCCACGCTTACCCGCCGGGGAGAATGCGGTGGATAGCGTTATCCCGGTGGCGCGGCTGTCCGATATGCTGCTGCACCCGGGAGAAGCCTATGAGTTCGACGGTCAGCAGCTGCGCTATCCCGACATCCGTCTGGTTTACTGGGCGGGAGGCAATGCGTTTCATCATCATCAGGATATCAACCGACTGTGCGAGGCCTGGCGCCGTCCGGAGACGGTGGTGGTGCATGAGCAGTACTGGACCGCGCAGGCTAAATTCTCCGATATTGTCCTGCCAGCCACCACCTCGCTGGAGCGAGAGGATATCGGCAGCGGCGGTCACGACGGGTTTATGATCGCCATGAGCGCGCAGATCCCGCCGGTGGGCGAAGCGCGTGACGATTACGCCATTTTCCACGATCTGGCCGCTCGGCTGGGCTTCGGAGAACAGTTCAGCGAGGGGCGGGACGCCGGGCAGTGGCTGCGTCATCTCTATGAGGAGTCAAGACCGCGGGCGCAGGAGGAGGGTATTGCGCTGCCCTCGTTCGAGGACTTCTGGCAGCAAGGGGTGCTGGAGTACAGCGCGCCGGAGCGGCCGCAGATCTTTCTCGCCGATTTTCGCGCCGATCCGCAGCGCTATCCGCTCTCCACGCCCTCCGGCAAGATTGAACTCTTTTCCGCTACCGTCGCCGGGTTTGGCTATCGTGAATGCCCTGGCCATCCGTGGTGGGATGAACAGGAGGCCGCCCGGCAGCGGCAGGGGGGGGGGCGCACGCCGGGCGGCGCGGTGGCCGCTTCATCTGCTCTCCAGCCAGCCGCGTGCCCGCCTGCACAGTCAGTACGACCACGGCAGCGTCAGCCGGGCGACGAAAATTCAGGGACGCGAGCCGCTGTGGATGCATCCGAGCGATGCGCAGGCAAGAGACATCCGCGAAGGCAGCGTGGTGAAGGTCTATAACGACCGCGGGGCGATTCTGGCGGGCGTGCACCTGAGCGAGCAGATTTTGCCCGGCGTGGTACAGATGTCCACCGGCGCCTGGTATGACCCGCTGGATCCCAATGAAAAAGGAACGCTCGATAAGCACGGTAATCCCAACGTGTTAACCGAGGATCGCGGCAGTTCGCGCCTGGGGCAGGGCTGTAGCGCCCAGAGCTGTTGGGTGGAGATCGCCCCGTGGCGTGAGGCACTGCCGCCGATCACCGCCTTTGATCCGCCGAGGTTTATTGAGGTTTAGGCGTTGGCGCTCGCCGGCGGCGGGGCGGGTAGTCCGGAGGAGGCGCGGTATGCGCCGCCTCCGGCAAAGCCCGCGCCTGGCGGTTTAAGACTGACGACAGTTTGACGTTACGCCAGCCGCGGGTAGGCGCTGGCGATATCGTCACCGGTAAACTGGGCGATCCAGCCTTCCGGGTTATCAAAAATGCGAATGGCGGTGAAGTTCGGTTCTGAACCCATATCAAACCAGTGCGGGGTGTGGGCGGGAACCGAAATCAGATCGTTCTTTTCGCACAGTACCTGGAACACCTCGTCGCCAATATGCAGGCAGAACAGGCCGGCGCCCTCGACAAAAAACCGCACCTCGTCTTCGCCATGGGTGTGCTCGTTGAGGAATTTTTCCCGCAGCGCCTCTTTTTGCGGGTTATCGGCGCGCAGGCTGATGACGTCCCAGCTCTGGTAGCCCTTTTCGGCGACCAGTTTATCAATCGCATGCTGATAGGCGGCAATCACCGTTTCCGGGCTGGGATTTGCGCCGAGGTCGCGGTCGGCCTGCCAGCGCTCGAAGCGGACGCCTTTGGCGTTCAGTTGATCCTGAATCGCTTTGGCGTCGGTGCTGTGCCAGAGCGGTGTTTGCGGATCGGTCACGGAAAAAAGAGTTAATGCGCTCATGCTGGGATCTGCTCCGGATGAATGTCGTCAAAACGCTGAACCTGAGGATGGTGGCTCGCCGGGTCGCGGTCGCCGCGTACCAGCTGGATCGTTCGCAAACCTGCAGCCTCGGCGGCGTCGAGCTCCTGATGGATATCCGACAGGAACAGGATGGTGCCAGGGGCATGGCCCAGGTGTTCAGCAATGTTACGGTAGGACTGCACCTCGCGTTTGGCGCCTACCAGGGTATCGAAATAGCCCGTGAACAGATGAGTAATATCACCTTCATCGCTGTAGCCAAATAACAATTTCTGCGCGGCAACGGAGCCTGAGGAATATACATACAGATCAATGCCCTGCGCTTTCCATTTCTCCAGCGCCGGCAGTACGTCCGGATAGAGATGGCCGGTAAAGTCGCCGTTGAGATAGCCGTCACGCCAGATGATCCCCTGCAGCGCCTTTAGCGCCGTGGATTTACGGTCTTCGTCCATAAAGGCGAAGAGGGTAGTAATAAGGTCGGCGGTGCTGGCGGCCGGGGCGTCTGTCTCGCGGCGCAGGTTGTCGAGAATGGTTTTGACGGGCTCAGCGTACTGCTGAGCGGTCACAAAGCCGGCCAGTCGTTCGCGGGCGTAGGGGAACAGCACGTTATGCACGAAGCGGATATCGCTGGTGGTGCCTTCTATGTCGGTCACGATGGCGCGGATCATGGTTTCTCCAGAGTGGCGTGGCGCGGAATAACATTAGCATTTAGACGTCTAAGCGTCTTGATTGCCAAATATTAACATCGTGTTATAGTGGCTTCAACAACAGCATTACAATCGGTATAAAAAGAATGAGCAATAACCCTTTGATTCCAGAGAGTAAACTTCCTGCGCTCGGCACCACGATTTTTACCCAGATGAGTGCCCTGGCCCAGCAGCATCAGGCCATCAACCTGTCACAGGGCTTTCCCGATTTCGACGGCCCGCGCTATCTTCAGGAGCGTCTGGCGTACCATGTGGCGCAGGGGGCGAATCAGTACGCCCCGATGACCGGCGTGCCGGCGCTGCGCGAGGCGATCGCCGGGAAGACAGCGGAGCTGTATGGTTACCTGCCCGACGTCAATAGCGATATTACGGTCACCGCCGGCGCGACGGAGGCCCTGTACGCGGCGATCACCGCTCTGGTGCGCCGCGGCGACGAGGTGGTCTGTTTCGATCCCAGCTATGACAGCTATGCCCCCGCGGTGGCGCTGGCCGGCGGCGAATTACGCCGTATTGCGCTGCAGCCGCCGCATTTTCGCGTCGACTGGCAGCAGTTTGCTGCGGCGCTGAGCGATAAAACCCGTCTGGTGATCCTCAATACCCCGCACAATCCATCAGCCACCGTCTGGCAGCGCGAAGATTTCGCTGCCCTGTGGCAGGCGATTGCCGAACGCGAGATCTATGTCCTCAGCGATGAGGTCTATGAGCACATCTGCTTTGCTGAGGGCGGCCACGCCAGCGTGCTGGCGCATCCCCAGCTTCGCGAGCGGGCGGTGGCGGTCTCCTCGTTTGGCAAAACGTTTCATATGACCGGCTGGAAGGTCGGCTACTGCGTGGCCCCGGCGGCCATCAGCGCCGAACTGCGCAAGGTGCATCAGTATCTGACCTTCTCGGTGAATACCCCGGCGCAGCTGGCGATCGCCGACATGCTGCGCGAAGCGCCTGAGCACTATCGTGAGCTGCCGGCGTTTTATCGGGAACGCCGCGATCTGTTTATTGAAGCGCTGCGCCCAAGCCGACTGGAACTTCTGCCCTGTGAAGGGACCTATTTCCTGCTGGCGGACTACAGCGCCATTTCCGATCTTGACGACGTCAGCTTCTGCCGCTGGCTGACGACCGAAGTCGGGGTGGCGACGATCCCGCTCTCCGTCTTCTGCGCCGATCCGTTCCCGCACAAGCTGATCCGCTTATGCTTTGCCAAACAGCCGGCGACTCTGTTGGCAGCGGCGACGCGTTTGTGCCAGCTGTAGTTACTTAATCGTCCACGCCTGGGAGAACTGGCGGCCAGCGAACATCTCCGTGAGGCCGCTAATTTGCTTCAGGCGCAATACCTCATCGGCATCCATCCCCAGCTCTTTGCCGATTTTCTGTGGCGTCCAGCCAAGCTGGGTCAGTTCGCGGACAATCTCTGACATGGCGTGGATTTGGTGGCGCCCGCGCGCCCGGTTATGGCGTATGGTCGCTGCCATCAGCCCGTCACGCGAGGCGGCTTCACTCGTCAGGCAGGTCACTGGCAGATAACCTTTCAGCGTTTTTTTCAGCACCGCTTTGCTGCAGGCCAGCTCATGACGGTGAAAACCGTCGACAATCGTATACGCCTGCGGGCTTTGCTGGATGACGACGACCGGCTGGGTAAAGCCGTCGGCTTCCAGCGACGTTTGCAGCAGGCGTTTTTCCGGTGGCGCCACGTTATTCGGATTGTAGTCGTTGGGGATGACCTGCTCCTGTTTTACCCACAGCACGCAGTCAACGGGCTGGGAGCGGAAGGGACTGCGCTGGTGGAGCACCTGACGAAACGCATTGATTGCCTCGATGCGCGCCTCGTCATCCAGCGTTTGCAGATAAGCGTCCAGCGCCTGCGTCAGTTGTTGTTGCATAATATCCCCCATTGTTGGCGATGTTTTTCCATGCGTTTACGGTAGCGCTGATAGTGGCTGCTTTTGGTCGGGCTAAACGAAAGCTGACGGCACCAGTAGTCGTTATTGAGCAGCACTTTGCAGACCCGCCGCCAGGACGGGATATCTTTGGTGCCAATGTCCGCAGGCTGGGTGTCCGGAATATCTTCCATGCCTTTTTTCTGATACCAACGCAGGTAGACGGCGATTTTGTTGCGGTAGTGCTCGGCAGTGGTTTCCGGCATGCTGTCGAGCAGGAACAGCGCATAGCTTTTCCATGTCAGGTGGTCGGGCTTGTCGATTTTTCGGTGGCCGTAAAATTGATTATCATGCCCGGCATAGACCCCGCCGCTGTGCGCGCCGCTCACCCGCTGACACATTGCGGCCCAGCGCTCAGGCTCCAGCACATGGTAGAGCCACAGCCCCTGGCGCTGCTCCGGACCGAACGGTTCGCAGATGCGCATATAGCGCAGCGGCACCCCGGCCTGATACATCAGATCGTACAGAGGGTTATAAGACTGCCGGCTTTTGGCAAACCAGGTCCAGATGTCGGCCGTTTTCCAGTCATAGAGCGGGTAGATGTACCAGGCGTGGCCGCCCGGCGCCGAGGTGGTCCAGGGTTTATCATCGGCGAAGCGTTGTTTACGCTGCGAAGAGATGGCCATAAAGCGATTCAGTGACTCGTCGGCGCGAATGCCCACCAGCACGGCGGCGGGGCGCCGCTGTGAAAACCACTCGGCGAAGTGGCTGACAAAGGACTCAAAGCTCATCCCCGGTTGATAAAATGAAAAATAGCCCGGGTGGGTAATCGCCCAGGGCGGCGGCTGACGGACCCAGTCGGCCCCGGGCTCCCAGCATTGCCATTGCGGTTTATACTGCGTCAGCGCGTTTTGGGTGGTGAGCGGCAGGGCGACCCAGTAAAAGGTTTCGACAACATCCGCATACAGCGCACGCAGTTTTTCGCAGTGGGCGATGGTGCAGGAGAACTGCGCTTCCCAGTCAATAAACAACACACTGATTTTTTTACCCTGTAACCGCGCCGCCTGGGCGGTTAAATGCAGCATGACGGTGGAGTCTTTTCCACCCGAGAAAGAGACGCAAACGCGTGAAAAATTATCCAGCACCCACTGGATGCGCTGCTCAGTTGCCTGCAGCACCGATTCCGGTAAGGGATATTTAATAAACGACATGACCATTAATCCTTTAATAGTAGAGCTTCCCGTTTGTTCAGTATAAACGATGAGCGCTGCGAAATTAATGGTCGATCTGCATTCAAACAGTGTGAAAACAGGTGGGCAGTTACTCACTATTATTAAGTTGTGGGCGTGATATATCTCTGTCATTCATTAGAATGGAGATTAATTCAGATAGAAAATGATTTTGTGTAGATGATTGATGGTAGTTAATGTATATCGTGATCTCTGGAAAAAGTGCCTCTATATCGAGAGCGTGAAGTGGCATGGCCGGGGAAATAAAATCATATAAATAGGAGGGGATGAAGCCAATTAAGTCGGTTTTATTGATCATGTTAAGAATGGTCATAAAAGAGTCGCTGCGAAAGGCAATATTACCCGGATTTAACCATGGCGTGCTGCTTTGCTGGACGCGCTGAATGACAGGATCGTTGGTGATATAGTGGGTGAAAAATTCCTGCGCCAGCGCTTCAATCGACGTGAGTTGATCTCGCCGCGGATGGTCCGCCCGGCAAACCGCCAGCGTCTGCACCGTCTGATAGGGCTGACAGATCGTGGCGCGGTTGGTAATAGGCATTCGGGTGAACACCAGGTCCGCCTGGCGATACGCCAGCAGCTCCTCAGCCGATTCCGTGGTGGTCAGGTTATGGTGCTCAATCTGCAAATTGGCCTGATGACAGAGCTCATTAATCATAAAATGGCTATTCACTGAACAGAACAGCGGAGGGCCATATATCACGATACGTTTACGCAGTTCGGAGCGATTATTGAGATTGATGGTTTTTTCCAGCTGTTCGAGATTTTGTTGCAAATGATAATGAAGATTGACACAGGCGGTAGTGGGCGTCATCCCTTTCCCAACGCGAACAAATAACGGATCGTTTAACTGCTGGCGCAAACGCTGCAACGACTGGCTCACCGCTGACGGGGTGATAAATAACATGGCGGCTGCTTTGCTAATGCTCAAATGTTGATAGATACATTCAAAAATAACCAATAAATTCAAATCGAACTTTTTCAGATCGTAAAGATTTGCCATTAATGCAGTCCTGTGTATTATCAGCGCGGGTGGAAATATTCTTAGTGAGAATGTTGATTGGCTTAATATTTGCGGTGTGAATTTAATTACCGGACTATAACGTTAAGTTCTGCTTAATATATCTTATCGTCGACAGGGGCGCCAGCGGTCGTTGTTATCTGGCGCCATTATGCAATGGGATTATTCTTGTTCGCCCATCATGATCTGCAGTTTTTCTTTATCCGGCAGGCCGACCACCTGCTGCAGCATATTATCCTTATTCATATAGTAAATGGCTGGCGTGACGTTGGCCCCCAGTTCGTCCATCAGTTGCTGATTAACGTTGAGCACTTTCATTTTCTCCGGGGGAATAGCCTGCGGGATCGTCAGGGCCATTTTCCCATTCGATTGCTCATAATCATGCCAGGTCTTCGCCGGATCCTTGGTGGCCAGAATCGCGGCGGCGGTGGCCGGGCTTTCGGGCTTGATCACCCCCACCAGCAGGGTGCGGATCTGCACTTTACCGGCTTCCACCCAGGGGCGGGACTGCTGCCAGAACTGTTTACAGTAGGGGCAGAAGGGATCGGCAAAGACATACAGCACGATGGGGGCGTCCTTATTGCCATCCTGCAGCCAGTGGGCGCTGGCCATCTTCTTCCACATCTCCTGTCCTGCCGGGGTATAGAGTTCTTTCTGAAACAACTGCTCGCTGAGGTTGTTGCCGTTCTCGTCATACATATAGCCGGAAATGGCATGTTTGCCGTCCGGCGTGAGGTAGATGGCGACCCCCATGTCCTGGTATTTGCCCAGCCAGCCTTTCATTCCCCCTGGCGCCTCAAAGGGTTTTATAATGGTAATGCCCTGTTTTTCAATCGCTTTTACCGGAGCGGGGAGCTCCTCCGCCTGGCTACATAACGGAAAAAGGCTGAGCAAGAGAAGACGCTTTAACATGAATATTCCTTGTAAAATCAGCAGGAAAGGGCAAAACGATTGTCGAACCTATCACAGTCATAGGCAAGATCAGCAGAATGACGGATTGCCCTTTGCTGGCGTGGGTGATGTAATCCTGGATGCTGTTACATTAAGGTAATGTAGAGCGCAACACATAGCCAGTCTGACTGGCGCTGAACCTACCTTCGGGTATTTCAGGTAACGGGGCCGCCTGAAAGGGTGGCCTTTTTACTTTTGTCGCGGCAAATGATGCGAAAAACAGCGATCAGCGCTGAACGCGTCGACAGGTTCACAGAGTTGTCTTGTTCCGGTTGTTAGATAACGCTTATTGATTCGATAATGTAAACGCATTGGTCGGGTCAGGAAAAATTCGTTAACTTAGACCTCAACGAAAACACGGAGGAAGTATAGATGTCCTTAATTAACACCAAAATCAAACCGTTCAAAAACCAGGCATTCAAAAATGGTGAATTCATCGAAGTCACCGAGAAAGACACCGAAGGCCGCTGGAGCGTCTTCTTCTTCTATCCGGCTGACTTCACTTTCGTCTGCCCGACCGAACTGGGCGACGTGGCTGACCATTACGAAGAACTGCAGAAGCTGGGCGTAGACGTTTATTCTGTGTCTACCGATACCCACTTCACCCACAAAGCGTGGCACAGCAGCTCTGAAACCATCGCGAAAATCAAATACGCGATGATCGGCGACCCGACTGGCGCCCTGACCCGTAACTTCGACAACATGCGTGAAGATGAAGGTCTGGCTGACCGTGCGACCTTCGTTGTTGACCCGCAGGGTATCATCCAGGCAATCGAAGTTACCGCTGAAGGCATTGGCCGTGACGCGTCTGACCTGCTGCGTAAAATCAAAGCAGCACAGTACGTAGCTTCTCACCCAGGTGAAGTTTGCCCGGCTAAATGGAAAGAAGGTGAAGCAACTCTGGCTCCGTCTCTGGACCTGGTTGGTAAAATCTAAATTTCCTTCGTCTTTCACGCCATAGCGGCGTTGGCGTCGCCCGCTCACCCCGGTCACTTACTTGTGTAAGCTCCCGGGGATTCACAGGCTAGCCGCCTTGCTCTGACGCGAAATACTTCGGAAATTCACCTAATTCTTCGGGTGCTGCGGCACCCGATTTTCTTCCCCGCACCATGATGCAAGCTGCATCCAGGTAGCCGCAGAGGCCGCTTGCATGATGATGTTTAAAGCCCAGGAGATAAACATGCTCGACACAAATATGAAAACTCAACTCAAGGCTTACCTTGAGAAATTGACCAAGCCTGTTGAGTTAATTGCCACGCTGGATGACAGCGCTAAATCGGCAGAAATCAAGGAACTGTTGGCTGAAATCGCAGAACTGTCAGACAAAGTCACCTTTAAAGAAGATAACAGCTTGCCGGTGCGTAAGCCGTCTTTCCTGATCACCAACCCAGGTTCTAACCAGGGGCCACGTTTTGCAGGTTCCCCGCTGGGCCACGAGTTTACCTCGCTGGTACTGGCGTTGTTGTGGACCGGTGGTCATCCGTCGAAAGAAGCGCAGTCTCTGCTGGAGCAGATTCGCCATATTGACGGTGATTTTGAATTCGAAACCTATTACTCGCTCTCTTGCCACAACTGCCCGGATGTGGTGCAGGCGCTGAACCTGATGAGCGTACTGAACCCGCGCATCAAGCACACTGCAATTGACGGAGGTACCTTCCAGAACGAAATCACCGATCGCAACGTGATGGGCGTTCCGGCAGTATTCGTAAACGGGAAAGAGTTTGGTCAGGGTCGCATGACGTTGACTGAAATCGTCGCCAAAATTGATACTGGCGCGGAAAAACGTGCGGCAGAAGAGCTGAACAAGCGTGATGCTTATGACGTATTAATCGTCGGTTCCGGCCCAGCGGGTGCAGCGGCAGCAATTTACTCCGCACGTAAAGGCATCCGTACTGGTCTGATGGGCGAACGTTTTGGTGGTCAGATCCTCGATACCGTTGATATCGAAAACTACATTTCTGTACCGAAGACTGAAGGGCAGAAGCTGGCAGGAGCGCTGAAAGTTCATGTTGATGAATACGACGTTGATGTGATCGACAGCCAGAGCGCGAGCAAACTGATCCCGGCAGCGGTTGAAGGCGGCCTGCATCAGATTGAAACAGCTTCTGGCGCGGTACTGAAAGCACGCAGCATTATCGTGGCGACCGGTGCAAAATGGCGCAACATGAACGTTCCGGGCGAAGATCAGTATCGCACCAAAGGCGTGACCTACTGCCCGCACTGCGACGGTCCGCTGTTTAAGGGCAAACGCGTAGCGGTAATTGGCGGCGGGAACTCCGGGGTAGAAGCCGCTATCGACCTGGCGGGCGTCGTAGAGCATGTGACCCTGCTGGAGTTTGCTCCAGAGATGAAAGCCGACCAGGTGTTGCAGGATAAAGTCCGCAGCCTGAAGAATGTCGACATCATTCTTAATGCGCAGACCACGGAAGTGAAAGGCGATGGCAGCAAAGTCACCGGCCTGCAATATCGTGACCGGGTGAGCGGTGATGAGCATCATGTCGCGCTGGCGGGGATCTTCGTCCAGATTGGCCTGCTGCCTAACACCACCTGGCTGGAAGGCGCCGTTGAGCGCAACCGCATGGGTGAGATCATCATCGATGCGAAGTGCGAAACCAATGTCAAAGGCGTATTCGCCGCTGGCGACTGCACCACCGTGCCGTACAAGCAGATTATTATCGCGGCAGGGGAAGGGGCAAAAGCGTCGCTGAGCGCCTTCGACTACCTGATCCGCACGAAAACCGCATAACAAGTCAGACAATAGACCTGCATAACAAAGAGGCTACCCTGGGGTAGCCTCTTTTTTTCTATTTCGTCATATTTACCTGACGACCATCACCGGGATATGGGCATGGCGGATCACGCTTGAGGCATTGGATCCGAGCAGGTGGGTACTGATGGACGGGTTGCGCGAGCCAATCACCACGACATCGGCGTTAATTTCGCTGGCCAGCTCGTTGACCATATCGCGCACGCTGCCGAAACGGACATGCAGCTTGATACGTGAGGGGTCAATGCTGAAATGGCTGACCATCGTCTGCAGACGAGTTTCCGCCTCATGCTGCAGGTGTTCTTCAAACCGCCGCAGATCGGCGGTAAAGCGGCTCATGGTGAAGCTCGCAGAGCCGGGTAATACGTGGAGCAGATGGATCACCCCGTCCTGCTGGGCCAGAAACTCCGCATGCCGGACGGCTTTATCGCTCAGCGCCATCTCAAAGACATCAACGGGCATAATGATAGTCTTATACATATGCAATCCTCCTTGTTCATTTGCGTCTATATCAACATATTATATGCGGATATAGTGTCATTCAGGTCGCAAAACTGTCAGTCAGGCAGGTGCAAAGCGTAAAAAAAGGTTAGCGAGGAAGGAACAGCAGAAAGAGGATGTATGGACATCCTCTGAATAAAGCGCGAAACGCCTCAGGCAGCAGGGATTAGCGGTGGAATTCGCCAGCGGCTTCCGGCTGGTACAAGAGCTCCAGCACTTCCAGGTGTGTCGATGCACCGCCCGGCAGCTCCCAGTGAATGGTGCTGCCGACTTTCAGACCCAGCAGCGCGGCGCCCACCGGCGCGAGGACGGAGAGCTGGCTGGCGCTGTCAGTCACCTGAGACGGAAACACCAGCGTCCGCACGCGCTCTTCGCCGCTGGTTAAATCGCGGAATTTTACCTTACTGTTCATGGTGACGACGTCATGCGGCATCGCTTCCGGCGCCAGCATTTGCGCGCGGTCGAGCTCGTCATTCAGGGCATCGGCAACCGGTAAGTTGGCGAAAGCCGGCTGCTCCAGCAGCCTGTCGATACGTTCGGCATCCAGTTCGTTAATGATGATTGCGGGTCTGGTCATTGCATACTCCATGTTATCCAGGAACCTGTCCGTAAAAGAAAACCCTCGCCGAAAAGGGCAAGGGTTAAGGTCCTACCATCATACTGAGAGTTGCCGGTAGTTTGAAGTGATGAAACGCACATTCAGCGTGCAACGCCCCCCGGCGGGCGGCGTTTTCTGCTCAGCACGTCGCTTTGCGCTACTGACCGACCTTGTCCAGGATAAACTGGGTTCCACAGTTGCCCGGATGGGGTTGCGGCAGAAAGGCGGACGTGGCCAGCGGGGCGTTGATGGTGGCGGCGTTGAGGGAGATTTGCATCTCGGTCAGATAGGCCGGATTACCGTTACAGGTTAATTTAAACGCCTTCACGCTTTGCGGACCCCAGGCGCGGGCCACCGCGGCATCGAAGTCGGCGCGGCTGACGGTTTGACCATAATGCTTCGCGAGGAAATCGCCTACCGGGCTATGCTTAATTTCCCCATTAAGGCGCACCATGGTGCCAAAATAGCTATCGGGATCAAAGCCGAAGCAGACGCCATGTTTGGCGTATTCGTAGCGCTCCAGGCAGGAGGTGCCGCCCGAACCCGGCATCACGTTATTGAGCTTATTGGCCATCTCCAGCGACAGCCCGGTTTCCGCCGCCTGGCATTTGCGGTTCGCTTTCACTTCCGGCATGTTGGGCACCGGGCGCGTGGCGCAGCCGTAGCGCATCCAGCGTCGTTCATCCACCCCGCGCGCGGCAATCGACTTTGGCAGCCCGGGCCACAGGCCGTGCACGGTCAGAAAGTCGGCTTTGTTCGCGGTGTCCTGCTGCAGGCGACACTCTTCCGGTTCGCTACGGTTGCGGTCAAGCATGCTCTGACAGAATCCGGTTTGCCAGGAGAGGGCAAGAACGTAGCGGTCAAAATCAGCGTATCGCGTCGCGGTGAGCGGTTCAGCGCCGGCCTGAGTGGCGGTGAGCACAAGGGCAAGCGCGGCGAAATCCTTCCTGAACATGTTTATTCCTGATTGTGGATGGCAAAAGATAACGGGGAGTTATTAAAGCATAAAAAAGGCGCCCGCTGGCGCCTTTTCGCGTGGTTAGACCATTAGTGGACTGCGCTGCCGGGCACCAGAATCTCAGTGGCGATAATCACCACCAGCAGGCCAACCATCACCGGCACGGAGGTACGTTTGACCACTTCGAACGGCGAAATTTTTGCCATCCCGGCAACGGCGACCACCACCCCGGAGACCGGCGATATCGTGCGGCCGAGGTTAGAGGCCTGCAGCATCGGAATCGACAGATAAGCCGGATTGATGCCGGAAGAGTGCGCCAGCTTGGGGATCATCTCAACAAAAGCGTAGAACGGGGCATTACCGGAGCCGGTGGTCATTGCCGCCAGCATGGTCAGGATCACCAGCACCAGCATCAGAATAATACTGGCCGAGCCGAAGGAGGTGGCGATGGAGATCAGCCCATTGATAAAGCCGATGGTGCTTAGCCCCTGGGCGAAGACGCCGGCGGCGACCAGCAGCATCACTACGCCGGCGAAGGCGTCAGCCATCCCGCGGTAGGCGACTTCCAGCCCGCTGAAGACGTTTTTGGTGTTAAACCCGCGCAGGAACTCAAGGATCGCCGCCAGCAGCATGCAGCCGACGAGGATGGTGATAATGTGCAGTTCCGGTCCCCATTTACCATCAAAGATCAGCACGCCGATGATCGGGGTAAACGGCAGAATGGCGTACAGCGCCGGGGCGGTGGTGGTGATGTCGTTGACATCCAGCATTTCGTGGGAAATGTTCTCTTTTTTATCCAGGTAACGCTGCCAGAAGAAATGGGCGATTGCCATGCAGATAATGGCCGCGATGGAGATGGGCAGCGTGGTCTTGAAGGCAAAGTCGATCAGCGGCATTTCTGCGGCTTTAGCCGCCAGTACAACATCGCCAGAGGTAGGCGAGAGGATAATGGCCGCCGGTGAAGCGCAGATGGCTGCCGCCGCCCCGCGACTGATACCGACGTTCACCATCACCGGGAACAGCGTCGCCATCAGCAGCACGCCAAGGCCGGTCGCAGAGGAGACCGCCAGCGACATCAGGCAGGCGACAAAGTAGGCGGCAATCATCAGCAGATAGGGCGAATTAATATAGCGCAGCGGCTTTGATGCTAATTTCACCACCATATCATTGGCGCCAATATGGGTCATGTAGGTGGCGAAGCCGCACAGCATCATAATCATCATACCCAGATCGCCACCGCGGCTCATGAGTAGAATCTTAATGTATTCAATAATATCGGTGGCAGAATAACCGGTGCTGTCGGTATTGCCCGGCAAGACTTTATGCCCCAGCAGGGCGCTGACGATCAATAAGATTAAGCCCCCGACGAACAGCACCCCGGTGGCCGAGTAGCCCTTAATGATATAGCGGGCGACGCCCACAATGACCACAATCCCGATCAGGATCTCAACAAACGTCAGCATTTATTACCCCTAAGCCCAAAGAATATGTAGATAAAAAGCGTCATGCCAAATTTTAATGTGCGAATGTGCCGAAAAAACGGACAAAACTCGCTGATGCAAATCAATAAAGCGATAAGAACTACGCGTCACCCGTCTCGCCTGGATATAATCACCAGATGGATAGTTAAAAGGTTCTGATGGTCACCGGGCAAAAATCAGGAGTTTGCCTTATTTCGTTCAACCTGTATTGAGACTATCTTTGCTATTTTAGGCGGCTTTTAAATGAAAGTGGTAATGGAAAAGTGTTGATGTTACGTCGTTTTTCTCTGTTTTCTCTTGGTTTTTTTGGATGGTTGTTGGTATCCGTAAACGCCAGCGCGTCGTTTTCATCGACCCTCAGCGAAGGTTACCAGACCTTAAGTAATAACGTCGCGCAGACCTGGAATGAGCCGGAGCACTATGACTTGTACGTTCCAGCCATTACCTGGCACGCGCGGTTTGCCTATGATAAGGAAAAGACGGATAAGTATAACGAACGCCCCTGGGGCGCGGGTTTTGGCGTCTCGCGCTGGGATGAGAAGGGAAACTGGCACGGTCTGTACCTGATGGCGTTTAAAGATTCTTTCAATAAATGGGAGCCTATCGGCGGCTACGGCTGGGAGAAAACCTGGCGCCCGCTGACCGACCAGAACTTCCACCTTGGACTCGGCTATACCCTTGGCGTGACGGCGCGCGATAACTGGGACTACATCCCCATTCCGGTGATCTTACCATTGGCGTCAATAGGTTACGGTCCGGCGACTTTCCAGATGACCTATATTCCCGGCACCTACAATAACGGTAACGTTTACTTCGCCTGGGCTCGTATACAGTTTTAATTCGCTAAGTCTTAGCAATAAATGAGATAAGCGGTGTGTCTTGTGGAAAAACAAGGACTAAAGCGTTACCCACTAAAAAAGATAGCGACTTTTATCACTTTTTAGCAAAGTTGCACTGGACAAAAGGTACCACAATTGGTGTACTGATACTCGACACAGCATTAGTGTCGATTTTTCATATAAAGGTAATTTTGATGTCTAAGATTAAAGGTAACGTTAAGTGGTTTAATGAGTCCAAAGGATTCGGTTTCATTACTCCGGAAGATGGCAGCAAAGATGTATTCGTACACTTCTCTGCAATCCAGTCCAACGGTTTCAAAACTCTGGCTGAAGGTCAGCGTGTAGAGTTCGAAATCACTAACGGTGCCAAAGGCCCTTCTGCTGCAAACGTAATGGCTATCTAACCAACACGTCAGTAGAATATAAAAACCCGCTTAACGCGGGTTTTTTTTTGCCTGTTTTTCAGATCGTTAACGGCTGGCGGCCTGCGAGAAAAGCCAGAAGGCGACGGCCGTCATGGCAAACGAACCCAGCAAATTCACCATCACGTTGAGGAGTGCCCAGCTCACCCGCCCCTGCTGCAGGAGAAAGACCACTTCCGCCGAGAAGGTGGAGAAGGTGGTCAACCCGCCGCAGAACCCGGTGGTGATCAGGAGCTTCCACATCGGGTCAATATCCGTCAGACGGTTAAACCACGCCAGCCCGGCACCAATCACAAAGGCGCCTACCAGGTTGGCCGTCAATGTCCCAATCGGGATAGCATGATGCACAGGGTTGAGCTTCATGCCGAGCCACCAGCGCAATACGCTGCCGGTGCCACCGCCAATAAAAACGGCGCAAAGAAGTTGAAACACGGTTGTTTCCTGCTATTTGATATAAGAGAACCTCAAGTGTAGCGCGCGACGGGCGCGATTGGCTATTCATAACCTGACCGGAGAAAAACATGCGGGTAGCGGCAGGACAATTTGCCGTCACGCCAGTATGGCGGACGAATGCGCAGACCTGTGTGACGATGATGCAACAGGCTGCGCGTGAAGGGGCGGCGCTGCTGGTGCTGCCAGAGGCGTTACTGGCGCGAGATGACAACGACCCGGATATGTCATTGAAATCGGCTCAGCCGCTGGATGGGGCGTTTTTGCAGCTGCTGCTGGCTGAGAGCGGGCGTAACCGTTTGACCACGGTCCTGACGCTGCATGTGCCGTCGGCAGAAGGCCGTGCGACCAATACGCTGGTGGTCTTGCGGGATGGCGAAGTAATAGCCCATTATCACAAACTGCATTTATACGACGCCTTCGCAATGCAGGAGTCGCGGCGGGTGGATCCTGGCCAGCAGATCCCGCCGGTAATTGAAGTGGCGGGGTTACGCGTTGGCCTGATGACCTGCTACGATCTTCGCTTTCCGGAACTGGCCCTATCGCTGGCGCTGAACGGAGCTGAGCTGCTGGTACTGCCCACCGCATGGGTGAGAGGGCCACAGAAAGAGCACCACTGGGCGACGCTGTTGGCGGCGCGCGCGCTCGATACGACCTGCTATATCGTGGCGGCAGGCGAATGCGGGACGCGGAATATTGGTCAGAGCCGCATTGTAGACCCGCTGGGAACGACGCTGGCGGGGGCCGGGAGCGAACCGCAGCTGATCTTTGCCGATGTCTCCGCAGAGCACCTTGCGCGGGTTCGCGAGCGTTTGCCGGTACTGCAGAACCGACGATTTGCGCCACCGCAATTATTGTGATGTTTTTTTAAACAGGGCTTGATTCACCTTGTTACAGATTGCTATTGTGTCCGCGCGTCAAATACCCGTATTGTTTATCCTAATAATTCGCTGTGCACGTCAGGACGGACACCCCTGCGCTAACTCCTTCAGGGGGAAGGCTCTGGGCCGAATCACGCAGCCCACGCACAGGTGGATTACAATATGACGGATAAATGCGTGTATGATGGCGTATTCGCAGCTTGTATAGAGAAGAAGGTTAGCTATGGGTGAGATTAGTATTACCAAACTGCTGGTAGTCGCAGCACTGATTATCTTAGTGTTTGGTACCAAGAAATTACGTACGCTGGGCGGCGACCTGGGTTCGGCTATCAAGGGCTTTAAAAAGGCCATGAACGAGGATGACGATAGCGCGAAGAAAGCCACCGTGGAAGAAGAAGCGCCGGCGCAGAAGATCTCTCATAAAGAGTAATTGATCCGATGCGTCCCCCCGGAGGGATGCTGGCGGAACGGCGAAGAGGCCGCGACGAATATCGTTGCGGCCTTTGTCGTTTTTGGCGATGCCGCGCAGAAAAGATGCAACGAACTGTTACGAAAACGCGAAGCAGAGGAAGCAGACGAAGCGGAGAGGGGCCGCTGCGGCGAAAAGGCGCGCAGCGGCAAAAGCGGCAGTTACTTCACTTCCATTCCTTTAGCCTGCAGGTCGGCATGATAGGAAGAGCGAACGAAGGGACCGCAGGCGGCGTGGGTGAAGCCCATCGCCATCGCTTCCGCTTTCATCTCTTCGAACTCTTCCGGGCTGACGTAGCGCTGTACTGGCAGGTGGTGACGGCTCGGCTGCAGATACTGGCCTAACGTCAGCATGGTGACGCCATGGCGGCGCAGGTCGCGCATCACTTCAATGATCTCGTCGTTGGTTTCGCCCAGACCGACCATCAGGCCAGATTTCGTCGGGATCTCCGGATGCGCTTCTTTAAAACGCTCCAGCAGCTTCAGCGACCAGTTGTAATCCGCGCCCGGACGCACCTGACGATAGAGACGAGGTACGTTTTCGAGGTTATGGTTGAAGACATCCGGCGGGGTTACCGTCAGAATATCAAGCGCGCGATCCATGCGGCCGCGGAAATCCGGAACCAGCGTTTCGATCTTAATCGACGGGTTTTTCTCGCGAATGGCGCTGATGCAGTCGGCAAAATGCTGTGCGCCGCCATCACGCAGGTCGTCACGGTCCACTGAAGTGACCACGACGTAGCGCAGACCCATATCAGCGATGGTTTGCGCCAGCTTCTGTGGTTCGTTCGCATCTGGTGCAACCGGGCGCCCGTGCGCGACATCGCAGAACGGGCAGCGACGGGTACAGATCGCGCCAAGGATCATAAAGGTCGCGGTACCGTGGTTGAAGCATTCTGCAAGGTTCGGGCAGGAGGCTTCTTCACACACGGAGTGCAGGCCGTTCTTACGCATCGCTGCTTTGATACCCTGGATACGGGACGAATCTGCCGGAAGTTTGATTTTCATCCATTCCGGTTTTCTGAGCAGAGCTTCACGCTCAGTTGCCACGTTTTTCACCGGGATAAGGGCCATTTTATCGGCGTCGCGGTACTTAACACCGCGTTCCATCACAATGGGTTTACTCATAGCGTGCGTGTTCCAGTTGCGAGTCACGAAGGAAAGCGAATTAATTCAATGAAATGTTGCAATTATCAACTATTTTTGAATCAAGAGCAGGCAGTATACCATTGAAAAGGGGCAGAAAGCAGCCTGCCTGCCTCGCAAATTGTAAAATAGTTGTTGTTTTATCCTTTTCCTTTCCGTGCGCTACGCCTTAAACGCCTGGATTACCGTCTCGATAATTTCTTTCAGCAATGGCTCCTTCCCGCTTTGCTTATTGTAGTGCAGCGCAACATTAATTTTTTCGTCCTGCAGGGAGTGAAAATCCAGGGTTTGCAGTGGCCAGAGCCGGGATACCATGGCGAACAGGCGCTCGGTGGTCAGCCCCAGCATGTCGCTCTCGGCGATCATGGCTGCCTGGGTCAGCAGGTTAAAGGTGCTGAATCCGCAGCGTCGTTCGCCCATCTCTTCCTGCAGGCGGCGGTGAAGGGTGGGGTAGCGCTGGCCTTCCGGAAGCAGCAGCGCAAATTCATACTGAGCGAGATGGGCTTCATCCTGTGGGCCGTGCAGCGCAGGGTGCTCAGCACGGCAGTACATCCGTACCCGATCCTGGTACAGCACATGATGGCTTATCGCCTGGCCGCTGTGCAGATGAGTGTCAATTAACAGATCCACCTGGCGCTGGTCGAGCTGCCGCGCGGCGTCGGTGATGGCGATGTTGTGCAACAGGATCTGCGGAAAGGCCGGTTTTAGCGCACTGGCCACGATGGGTATCAGTAGCGCCCCCATGCCTGGCGTGGTGGCGATAGTGATCACCCGCTGCTGGTGGGGGCTACCGGCGATATCCAGCGCACTGAGGAAAGCCTCCATACCCCGGCTGATGTACTGATGAAGATGGGTAGCATACGCGGTGGGCATCACACCTTGCCCCTTGCGGATAAACAGCGGGTCAGGAAAAAGCGCCCGCAGTTTGTTAATCGACTGGCTAATAGCCGATGGCGTGATATTCAGTATCTTAGCGGCGTTGACGATGCCTTTATGGACGTAAACGGCTTCGAAGATGGTTAACAGGTTGAGGTCAATATTGCGCAGGATGCGAAACATCTGGCGGTCATAACGTTCATCCTGTCGTTCAGGGGATTCTGACGGAGACGTATTCTCTGGCACGCGATGAGTCCGGTTGGGAATGATAGGGCAAGTATAGCGGCCCACCACATCCCGTACGTGACAATTGATTGCAAAAATAATGTGTTAATCGTTTAGCGCCCCGCCGCCTGCGGGGCGCTGATCTACCGTTTACTGCTGGGGGAGATATTCGTGCGGGGGATGGTTCAGCAGCGCCAGCAGATTGGCAACCAGCCGCGGGGCGACCGTCTCTGGAGTCACCTCTGGCTGCCACTGGCGCATTTGCGTCATCTCCATGCCGGCATAGCCGCAGGGATTGATGCGCAGAAATGGCGCGAGATCCATCGCGATATTGAGCGCCAGACCGTGGAAAGAGCACCCTTTGCGGATCCGCAGTCCCAGTGAGCAGATTTTGCGATCGCCGACGTAGACCCCTGGGGCATCGGCGCGGGGATGCGATTCGATGCCATACTCGGCCAGGGTATTAACGACCGTTTGCTCCAGCAGCGTCACCAGCTCGCGCACACCCAGCTTGCGGCGTTTAAGGTTCAACAGAACATACATTACCTGCTGTCCTGGACCGTGATAGGTCACCTGGCCGCCGCGATCGCTCTGGATCACCGGAATATCGCCGGGCACCAGCACGTGTTCCGCTTTGCCTGCCTGGCCCTGAGTGAAGACCGGGTGATGTTCCACCAGCCAGATCTCGTCGAGGGTGTCTTCATCGCGGGCGTCGGTGAATTCATGCATCGCCTGCGAGATGGGTTCGTATGGTTGCAGGCCAAGCTGCCGGATAAGAATTTTATTGTGCTGCAAAACAACATCTCCGCCGGGAAGAGAGGACTCAGGGCGGGGAGTATATCACAGCAGGGCGGAAGGGGATGAAAGGACCCGGCACGGCGGCCGGGTCGGGGAAAAGGTTACAGCACCATCCGTACGATATCGATATTGCCTAACTCTTCGTACAGCGTTTCCACCTGCTCAATGTGGGTGGCGTTGATGGTGATGGAGACCGAGTGGTAGTTACCTTTGCTGCTCGGTTTTACTGACGGCGAGTAATCACCAGGCGCATGGCGCTGTACCACTTCCACCACCTGATCAACCAGCTCCGGCAACGCCTGTCCCATTACTTTGTAAGTAAAGGGGGTAGGGAATTCCAGCAGTTCGTTAAGTTTGGTTTTCATGTCAGCTCCGGTGTTACGACAAAATAATAACTCCCACCAAGGGCGGGAGTTATCAGGTTACTTGGATAAATAGTATATGGGGATGGAAATCACACTTTCAAGTGTTCGATTTTTAACCAAACCAGTGGTGGAACATTAACTTAATGTAATCAATAATTTTGCCAAAGAAATTCCCTTCCGGGATTTCCTGCAGCACCACCAGCGGGCGCTGATCGATAGTTTTACCATCCAACTGGAAGTTGATGGTGCCGACCACCTGGTTTTTCTGCAGCGGGGCGTGCAGTTCAGTGTTATTCAGCACATAGCTGGCTTTCAGATCTTTCATCCGGCCACGCGGGATGGTCAGGTAGACATCTTTATCCACCCCCAGCGAGGCGCGATCGCTGTCACCGAACCAGGCCGGTTCGGAAGCAAACTCTTTGCCGGCTTTGATCGGGTTGACGGTTTCAAAGAAGCGGAAGCCCCAGGTCAGCAGTTTTTTGCTTTCCGACTCACGACCTTTGAAAGTACGTCCGCCCATCACCGCCGAGATAAGACGCATCTGGCCTTCGGTGGCAGAGGCGACGAGGTTGTAGCCCGCTTTGTCGGTATGACCCGTTTTGATGCCGTCGACGTTCAGGCTGTTATCCCACAGCAGGCCGTTACGGTTCAGCTGGCGGATGCCGTTGAAAGTGAACTCTTTCTCACGATAGATAGAGTACTCGTTCGGCACATCGCGGATCAGCGCCTGGCCAATCAGCGCCATGTCGCGCGCGGAACTGTACTGTCCGTCAGCATCGAGGCCGTGAACGGTCTGGAAATGGGTGTTTTTCAGGCCCAGGGCGTTAACATAGTTGTTCATCAGGCTGACGAAGGCGTCCTGGCTACCGGCAACATAGTCGGCCATGGCCACGCAGGCATCGTTACCCGACTGCAGGTTGATACCCCGGATCAGCTGCGAAACAGGAACCTGCATCCCCGGCTTGAGGAACATCAGAGAAGAGCCTTTGAAAACCGGGTTGCCGGTGGCCCAGGCATCGTTGCCGACAGTGACCAGATCGGACTCTTTGAATTTACCCGCTTTCATCGCCTGACCGATGACATAGCTGGTCATCATTTTGGTCAGACTGGCCGGGTCGCGACGGGAGTCGGCGTTATTTTCCGCCAGCACTTTGCCGGAGTTGTAATCAATAAGCACCCAGGATTCGGCGTCAATCTGCGGGGCGCCTGGGATCATCGTTTTGATATTCAGGTCATCGGCGCGGGCAGCGGAGGAGAGCGCTGCAACGGAGAGCGCCGTGATGAGTAAACGAGCGGTGAAAGAGGTCTTCATGGTCAGAACAACGGCATCCGTGATGGAGTTAAAAAAAGTGCCTTACTATAGCAAATGCTCTGCGGGCCAGCATCCGACATTGCGCATGAGTTTGTTAATGACTTTTACATGCGCAAGGTGAACGGGCTGCCCGCGGCGTTTAGTTGGCGCGAGTAATAAAGGACTGCAGCTGCGCTTCGCTTTGCAGGCGCTGCTGAACGGCGCTGGCCTGCGCCTTATCAGCAAACGGGCCCAGCTGAATACGCCATACCGCGCCGTTTTGCGTGACCCGGCCTGGCACCGAGAACTGCTGGCTCAGGCGCTGCTGATACTGCTGCGCCCGCGCCTGGTCGCTCACTGCGCCAACCTGGACGACAAAATTACCGCTGGCGCTGGAGGTGGCGGTAGAGGAGGCGGCAACGGCGCTGGCGGTCGCGGCAGTGGCCGCTGTCGCCGCTACGCTACCCTGGATGGAGCCTGGCGCGGTGACGGGAGCCGTTTGCGTCGCGACGGCAGCAGCAGGGGCCGCAGGGGCGCGGGCCGTGGCTGCCGGCTCGCTACTCTCCAGCACGCCGCTGTTCAGCGGCGTCGGGGCACCGAGGAAACCGCCGCTGTTCACCGGCGCGCCGACGCCGTCTTCCGGCTTCAGCGTGCTGTTGCTGATCGGGCGAACGTCGGCAGGCGCAGGCTGGTTCATACCTGTGGCGTCACCGCCGTCCAGATTCGGTCGGGCGGGCAGGGCGTACGTCTGTTTGGCGACGGTGGTGCAGGCCATTCCCGGACCGGAAAGCGAACCGTCAGGCGCAACGATGATGGGGTCGATACGCACCTTGGTGTTGTTCGAGGTGTTCAGACGGTCAGCAGACGCACGGGAGAGCGAGATAACGCGATCGTTACCATACGGGCCGCGATCGTTAATCCGCACGACGATCATGCGGCCGTTAGCGAGGTTGGTGATCCGCGCATAGCTCGGGATTGGCAGCGTGGGGTGCGCCGCGGTCAACTGGGTCGGATCGAAGGTTTCGCCGCTGGCGGTCAGGTTACTGTTAGGTTCCGCGTCATAGATCGCCGCAAAACCAGCCTGCGTAAAGTTGGCCGGATCCTGAACGATTTTATAGCTTTTACCGTCGCGCTCATAATCCTGATTCGCCGTGGCGTTCGGCGTTTCATACTGCGGATCGGCGCCGCTGATCTCAACCGTCGGGCCATTACAGACGGCCGGCTGTGGAGTACTGACCGTTTTTTGTTGCACGTCATCACTCGAACATGCCGCCAGCAGCCCCGCTGCTATGCAGATCCCCAGCCATTGCTTACGCATTGCAAACCCCTTTAAACGCTTTTCGACAACATTTTTCTGTGGGTATGGATCGACATCACGATACCAAACCCGGCCATCAATACGATCAGGGCGGAGCCCCCGTAGCTCACCAGCGGCAACGGTACGCCCACCACCGGTAAAATACCACTCACCATACCAATATTTACGAAGACATAAACGAATAAAATCAACATTAAACCACCGGCCATGACCCGGCCAAAGGTGGTTTGCGCCTGGGCGGCGATCCACAGCCCGCGCATGATCAGCAGAATATAGAGCGCCAGCAGGATCAGCACACCAATCAGCCCCAGCTCTTCGGCCAGCACGGCGAAGATAAAGTCGGTGTGGCGTTCCGGCAGGAACTCCAGCTGCGACTGCGTGCCGTGCAGCCAGCCTTTGCCGCGCAGACCGCCGGAGCCAATGGCAATTTTAGACTGAATAATGTGATAGCCGGCGCCCAGCGGGTCAGTTTCCGGGTCGAGGAGCATCATCACGCGCTGGCGCTGATAGTCATGCATCAGGAAGAACCACAGGATCGGAATAAAGGCGGCGACCAGCACCACGGCGATCCCGATAAGACGCCAGCTTAGACCGGAAAGGAACAGCACAAACAGCCCGGAGAGGGCGATCAGAATCGAGGTGCCGAGGTCGGGCTGCGCTGCCACCAGCAGGGTCGGCAGGAAGATCAGCACCAGCGCAATCGCGGTGTTCTTCAGCGACGGCGGACAGACGTCGCGGTTAATAAAGCGCGCGACCATCAGCGGCACGGCGATTTTCGCTATCTCCGACGGCTGAAAGCGGACGATACCGAGATCCAGCCAGCGCTGCGCCCCTTTGGAGATAGCGCCGAAAGCATCAACGGCCACCAGCAGAATAATACAGAAAATATAAAGATAGGGCGCCCAGCCTTCATAGACCCGCGGTGGGATCTGCGCCATGACGATCATGATCACCACGCCCATGGCGATCTGGCCGATTTTACGTTCCATCATGCCGACGTCCTGACCGCTGGCGCTCCAGATAACCAGCGCACTATAGGTCAGTAGCGCCAGCAGGATCAGCAGCATGGTGGGGTCAAGATGGATTTTATCCCACAGCGATTTTTTGTTCGGATTATCCGTCATTATTGATCCTCCCCTGCGGTGACCGCCGGGTTTTCGCTTGGCAGCGTGGTGTTGTTATCGCCCAGCATAATGTGATCGAGGATTTGGCGCATAATGGTGCCGACCGCCGGGCCGGCGCCGCCGTTTTCCAGGATCATCGCCACGGCAACCTGAGGGTTGTTATAAGGCGCAAACGCCGTCATCAGTTTATGGTCGCGCAGACGTTCAGAGATGCGGTGCGCGTTATAGGTTTCGTTGGCCTTCAGGCCGAACACCTGGGCGGTACCGGACTTGGCCGCGATCTTATACGGCGCGCTGGCGAAATATTTGTGCGCGGTGCCGTTGCCGCGGTTGGCCACGCCGAACATGCCGTCTTTGGCGATTTCCCAGTAGCCGGAATGGATGTCGCCCACCGGCGGCTCATGCGGCTGAACCCACGGAACGGGCTTGCCGTCTTCCACGGTGCTTTGCAGCAGGTGCGGCACTTTCACCACCCCGTCATTAATCAGGATCATCAGCGCCTTGTTCATCTGGATGGGGGTGGCAGTCCAGTACCCCTGACCGATGCCCACCGGAATGGTGTCCCCCTGGTACCAGGGTTTCTTGAAGCGCTTGAGCTTCCATTCGCGGGTTGGCATGTTGCCCGAGCGCTCTTCAGAAAGGTCGATACCGGTGTAGTGGCCGTAGCCAAACTTGCTCATCCACTCAGAGAGGCGATCGATGCCCATGTCATAGGCGACCTGATAGAAATAGGTATCCGCAGACTCCTCCAGCGCTTTGGTGACGTTCAGGTGGCCGTGGCCCCATTTTTTCCAGTCACGATAGCGTTTATCGGAGCCAGGCAGCTGCCACCAGCCTGGGTCGAACAGGCTGGTATTGCGGGTGATCACCCCGGCGCTCAGCGCCGAGACGGCGACGTACGGTTTTACCGTTGACGCCGGCGGGTAGACCCCCTGCGTCGCGCGGTTGACCAGCGGCGTGTTCGGATCGTTGAGCAGGCCGGAGTAATCTTTACTGGAGATGCCGTCGACGAACAGGTTCGGGTCATAGCTTGGCGTAGATACCAGCGCCAGAACGGCGCCGGTACGCGGATCGGTGACCACCACGGCGGCACGGCTACCGGCCAGCAGGGTTTCGATATACTGCTGTAGCTTGAGATCGAGAGTGAGGTAGATATCGCGTCCGGCCTGCGGCGGCACCTCTTTCAGTTGTCGAATGACGCGGCCGCGGTTGTTCACTTCAACCTCTTCGTAGCCGGTCTGACCGTGCAGGACATCCTCATAATAACGCTCAATACCCAGCTTACCGATGTCGTGGGTCGAGGCGTAGTTAGCCAGCTTGCCTTCTTTGTCGAGGCGGTCGACGTCTTTATCGTTAATTTTTGAGACGTAGCCAATGACGTGCGTCAGCGCCGAGTTATAGGGATAATAACGACGCTTGTAGCCTTTGACTTCCACGCCGGGAAAGCGGTACTGGTTGACGGCAAAGCGGGCAACCTGCACTTCACTGAGGTTGACCTTTACCGGAATCGAGGTAAAGCGATGGGAGCGGGCGCGCTCCTTTTTGAAGCCGGCGATATCGTCGTCGGTTAAATCGACGACGTCACGCAGCGCATCCAGCGTCTGCTGCACGTTATCGACTTTCTCCGGCATCATCTCCAGCTGATAAATGGTGCGGTTAAGCGCCAGCGGGGTGCCGTTGCGATCGTAAATAATGCCGCGGCTCGGCGGGATCGGTACCAGCTTGATGCGGTTTTCGTTCGAACGCGTCTGATAGTCATTGAAGCGAACGATTTGCACATTGTACAGGTTGGCGACCAGAACGCCGGTAAGCAGCAAAATCCCCAAAAAAGCGACCAGCGCCCGGCGCACGAACAGCGAGGATTCAGCCGTATAGTCGCGGAAAGAATTCTGTAATTTCATTCGCTGCTTAGTCTACCCTGATCATCATTACTCACGGTGGTACGGGTGGTTGGTGGTTATGCTCCACGCCCGATACAGACTCTCGGCCACCAGTACGCGCACCAGCGGGTGAGGTAAGGTGAGGGTGGAGAGCGACCAACTCTGTTCCGCCGCTGCTTTACAGGCTGGAGAGAGGCCTTCCGGGCCGCCTACCAGCAAACTGACGTCGCGCCCGTCCTGTTTCCAGCGTTCCAGTTCGCGCGCCAGCTGCGGCGTATCCCATGGTTTTCCCGGAATATCCAGGGTCACGATACGGTTCTTACCGGCAGCGGCCAACATCATCTCGCCCTCTTTTTCGAGGATGCGCTTGATATCGGCGTTCTTGCCGCGTTTACCGGCGGGGATCTCCACCAGTTCAAACGGCATATCTTTGGGAAAACGGCGCAGATACTCGCTAAAGCCGGTCTGTACCCAGTCCGGCATTTTGGTGCCAACGGCCACCAGCTGCAACTTCACGCATTAACTCCAGAGTTTTTCCAGCTCGTACAGACGACGGCTCTCTTCCTGCATGACGTGAACCATCACGTCGCCGAGGTCGACGACGATCCAGTCGGCGGCGGCTTCCCCTTCAACGCCCAGCGGCAGCATGCCGGCGGCGCGGGATTCCTGAACCACGTGGTCGGCGATGGACATCACGTGACGGGTAGAGGTGCCGGTGCAGATAATCATGCAATCGGTGATGCTGGATTTGCCATGTACATCAATGGCGACGATGTCCTGACCTTTCAGGTCATCAATTTTGTCGATAACAAAATCCTGGAGTGCTTTACCCTGCAAGTGTTCCCCCTGGGTGCATGAAGATTGATAATGATAAAGAGCCTGACAGTATACCTGAACTGATGAAAAAGTCGGGTGAAATGTCTGTCGGCAGGCGTTCGTGGCGGGGTATCATCCCATCCCTCGCCGCGGATTGCATCGCCATTTTTGTAAAACAATTTCTGCAAACATGCTGTGGCGGATGCTGCCCGGCAGCGGAGAATAGCAGCCTGCTCTGGCCTGTCAATGGTCTGGCGGGAATTCTTCTTGCGGCTGCCAGACGGCCTGGCTATTTAATACGCGCAGGGTGGTGAAATCGTCGCGCATATCGAGGAGGCTCCAGGCGCCATGGGCAATCGGGAAATGCCACATCGCCGCCGCGGGCATCTGCAACAGCAGGGCCGTCAGCAGGCTCAGGACGCCCTGATGGCCGACAATCAGCAGGTGGTCAAGATGGCGGCAGTCGGCCAGCGTTGTGGTGAATTCGCTGACGCGGCGGGCAAAATTCTGAAAGCTTTCGCCGTTGGTGGGGGCCACGTGCTGCCAGTCAGCACACCACGCGGCATAGTTTTCCGCATCCTCTCGCTGAAGGTCGCGATGATGACGCATCTCCCAGTCGCCGAAAAACATTTCATTGAGCGTGGCATGGCACTCACGCGGGATATGGCGATCGCCAAGCAGCAGATCGGCCGTTGTCCCGGTTCTCGCCAGCTCGCTACAGATGACTTTGTCGAAAGGTACTGCCCGCAGCCGTTCGCCGAGCGCTCGCGCCTGGGCGACGCCGCGCGGCGTCAGAGGAGTGGGGGCGTGGCCGCTGTATAACCCGGCAACGTTGGCTTCGGTTTCGCCGTGGCGAACTAACCATAATTTCATGATGATGCTCAGACAGGCGGTGGAGACGTGGCGCTACGATAGCGCTTTTTTAGCGTCGGGCCCAGTCCGGGGTCAGCAATAGAGTCCCTGCTCGCGGATGTAGTCCAGCACGGTGGCCGGCAGCATCTCGGCGCAGGATTCCCCGCGCTCGAGGCGCTGGCGGATAATCGTCGCCGAGATATCGAACCACGGCGTCTCCGCCAGGTAGATGGCCCCGGCGGGGCGGTTATGCAGGCGCTCTACGTCGTGGGTTAAGTGACGGTCCAGCCACTGCTGATCCGCGTCGTGCGCCATGGTCAGCGGGTAACCCGGACGGCGGCAGACGATCAGATGAACGTTATCAAGGATGGTTTCATAGCGGTGCCAGGTGGGGAAGGTGAGCAACGAATCCTGGCCGATGATAAACGCCAGCGGTTTTTCTGACCCCTGCTCCTGCCGCCATGCCTGCAGCGTGTCTGCTGTCCAGGAGGGGGTGTCACGCTGCAACTCGCGTTCGTCGAGCGTGAACAGCGGTTTATCGGCAATCGCCAGCTTAAGCATATGCACGCGCTGGGCGCTGGTGGCTTCCGGCTGGGGACGGTGCGGCGGGACGTTGTTAGGCATGATGATGACCTTGCTCAGGCCAATCTGATTCGCCAGGATCTCGACCGGCTTGAGGTGACCATAATGCACCGGATCGAAGGTGCCGCCATAGATTGCCTGTAACTGAGTCATATCAACCATCAATAAAAACGTCCGCCAGGGCTTTGTGGCAGAGCAACAACGAAAGACTTTCCAGTTCGGGCCAGACGTCGTGCCCGTAATCCTGTTTAAAGGTCAGTTCCGCGCGGGTCAGGAGGGTCACCGCCTGGCGCAACTGTTCCCCGCTCAGTCGGGCGAGGGCATCGCTGAGCAGCTGACGGCGGTTTTGCCAGACCCGATGTTTATCAAACAGCGAGCGCAGCGGCGTGTGCGTCGACTGGCGTTTGAGCGTGACCAGCAGCAGCAGCTCCCGCTGTAGCGTACGCAGCAGGATCGCCGGCTCGCAGCCTTCAAGGCGGAGCTGTTGCAGAACATGTAGCACGCGCTTGCTTTTGCCTGCCAGTAGCGCATCGACCCAATGGTAAGGGGTAAAGTGGGCGGCATCGTTTACCGCCTGCTCAACCCGGGGCAGGGTCAGCTTACCGTCCGGCCAGAGCAGCGCCAGACGCTCCAGCGCCTGCGCCAGCGCCAGCAGATTACCTTCGTAACAGTAGCACAGCAGCTGACTGGCCGCGTCGTCGAGCTGCAACTGATGCTGTTTGGCCCGGGCAGCCAGCGCGGCAGCTGCGCGTATTCCGGCGTCTGGCAACTGACCTGGACGGCCCGCTGCGCCAGGGCGGTAAGCCACGCGGCATTCTCCTGGGCTTTGGTCAGCTTATTCCCGCGAACTATCAGCAGCAGGTCGTCGTGCAGCAGGCCGATCAGGGTCGCCAGCTGTTCGTTGATCGCCGCGTTAGGGCCGTTTTCCGGCAGGACTAGCAGCAGCGTTTGCATACGCGCAGCCAGACTCAACGCTGGCCTTACCGCGAAAATCGCCTGCCAGTCGGTACTGTTATCGATGGTGAAGGTGTGGTGCTCGGTAAAGCCCTGGGCGGCAGCGGCTTCGCGAATGGCGTCCTGGCTTTCCTGCAACAGCAGGGGATCGTTGCCAAGCAGCAGATAGGCCGCGCGCAGCCCTTCAGTGAGCTGCGCGCGGAGTTGTTCCGGGTACAACCGAATCATCATTGACCCAGAGTGGTGGAGACGCGGTTACCCGAGGAAGCCTGTGCCGTGCTGCCGGCGACCGGTTTCTCTTCCTGCTGGGTTGCTTCAACATCTGCAACCTGCACGCTCGGCAGCTTACGAATCAGCTGTTCCGCCGCTTTGTCGTACATTTCCTGAATAATCATATCCTGCTCGGCGTCTTTCGCTAACGCCGCCTGCGGGTTATCGAAGAACGAACGATAGACCTTGGTGGTAATCGGATAGATATCGTGACCCGGGATCAGGACGCTGGCATGAACGGTCATGACCATCTGATATTCCGCCGTACGACCATCCTGGAACACCGAGGCGGTATCTTTCTGAATCGACGAACCATCGAGGCGCAGAGAAGGAACATCTTTACGCAGCGTGCTGGCGTCGATCAGGTCCACGCCATTAAGACGCAGCTGATTACGTACCGCGCGACTTAACGGTCCGTTCGGATCGCTCGACTGAAGAATCATGGTTTTCATGGTGGTGGGCACCTTCGTAGTGCTACGCAGATGCCAGCCACAGCCGGCGGTGACAAGCACCGCCAGGGATAACAACATTGTTACCAGATATCGCACGCTTCCTCCCGCGCTTAGCCAACGACCAGATTGAGCAGTTTACCCGGAACGTAAATCACTTTACGCACGGTTTTACCGTCGAGATATTTCGCGACCAGATGCTCCTGGCTGGCACGCTCGCGGACCTGCTCTTCAGTTGCATCTACCGCAACGGTAATTTTACCACGAACTTTGCCATTGACCTGGACGACGACGAGGGTGCTGTCTTCCACCATCGCGCTTTCATCCGCCACCGGCCACGGCGCGTTGTCGATATCGCCTTCGCCGTTCAGCTCGCGCCACAGGGTGAAGCTGGCGTGCGGGGTGAACGGGTTCAGCATACGCACCACCGCCAGCAGCGCTTCCTGCATCAGGGCACGATCCTGTTCGTCTTCCTGCGGCGCTTTCGCCAGCTTGTTCATCAGCTCCATGATCGCCGCGATGGCGGTGTTGAAGGTCTGACGACGGCCGATGTCATCGGTCACTTTGGCGATCGTTTTGTGAATATCGCGACGCAGCGCTTTCTGATCTTCACTCAGCGCCGCCACGTTCAGTGCCGCAACGTCCCCTTTGGTGGTGTGCTCGTAGACCAGCTTCCAGACGCGTTTCAGGAAGCGGTTAGCCCCTTCAACGCCAGATTCCTGCCACTCGAGGGTCATATCCGCCGGGGACGCAAACATCATGAACAGACGCACGGTATCCGCGCCATAACGCTCAACCATCACCTGCGGGTCGATGCCGTTGTTTTTCGACTTGGACATCTTGCTCATGCCGGTGTACACCAGCTCATGGCCTGCCGCGTCTTTCGCTTTCACGATGCGGCCTTTTTCGTCGCGCTCAACGATGGCGTCAACCGGGGAAACCCAGTTACGTTCGCCGTTTTCGCCTACATAGTAGAAGGCGTCAGCCAGCACCATGCCCTGGCACAGCAGCTGCTTCGCCGGCTCATCGGAGTTGACCATGCCCGCGTCGCGCATCAGCTTGTGGAAGAAGCGGAAGTAGAGCAGGTGCATGATGGCGTGTTCGATACCGCCGATGTAGATATCTACCGGCAGCCAGTAGTTGGCCGCTTTCGAATCCAGCATCCCTTCCTGATACTGCGGGCAGGTGTAGCGCGCATAGTACCAGGAGGATTCCATAAAGGTGTCAAAGGTGTCGGTTTCACGCAGCGCCGGCTGACCGTTAACGGTGGTCTTCGCCCATTCAGGATCGGCTTTGATCGGGCTGGTGATGCCGTCCATGACCACATCTTCCGGCAGGATCACCGGCAGTTGATCTTCCGGGGTCGGCAGCACGGTGCCATCTTCCAGGGTCACCATCGGGATCGGCGCACCCCAGTAGCGTTGACGGGACACACCCCAGTCACGCAGACGGTAGTTAATTTTACGCTCGCCTACGCCCATGGCTGCCAGTTTGTCGGCAATGGCGTTGAAGCCGGCTTCATAATCGAGGCCGCTGAACTCGCCGGAGTTAAACAGGACGCCTTTCTCGGTCAGCGCCTGCGCGGAGAGATCCGGCTCGCTGCCGTCAGCGGCGAGGATAACCGGCTTGATGTTCAGACCGTACTTGCTGGCGAACTCATAGTCACGCTGGTCGTGACCCGGAACGGCCATGACCGCGCCGGTGCCATATTCCATCAGCACGAAGTTTGCCGCCCAGACAGGAATTTCTTCGCCGGTCAGCGGGTGAATGGCTTTAAACCCGGTATCGACGCCTTTTTTCTCCATCGTCGCCATGTCGGCTTCGGCCACTTTGGTATTACGGCATTCGTCGATAAAGGCAGCCAGCGCCGGATTGTTCGCTGCAGCCTGCTGCGCCAGCGGGTGACCCGCCGCGACAGCCAGGTAGGTGCAGCCCATAAAGGTGTCCGGACGGGTGGTGTAGACGGTCAGCTTATCGGCGTAGTTATTGACGTCAAAGGAGATTTCCACCCCTTCTGAACGGCCGATCCAGTTGCGCTGCATGGTCTTTACGGTGTCTGGCCAGTGATCCAGTTTATCCAGATCGTTCAGCAGTTCATCGGCGTAGGCGGTGATTTTAATAAACCACTGCGGGATCTCTTTACGCTCGACTTTGGTATCGCAGCGCCAGCAGCAGCCGTCGATAACCTGTTCGTTGGCCAGTACGGTCTGGTCGTTCGGGCACCAGTTCACCGCGGAGGTTTTCTTGTATACCAGCCCTTTTTTGTACAGCTCGGTGAAGAACTTCTGCTCCCAGCGGTAGTATTCCGGGGTGCAGGTCGCCAGCTCGCGGCTCCAGTCATAGCCAAAACCCAGCATTTTGAGCTGGTTTTTCATGTAGGCGATGTTGTCGTAGGTCCACGGTGCTGGCGCGGTGTTGTTTTTCACTGCCGCGCCTTCCGCCGGCAGACCAAACGCATCCCAGCCAATCGGCTGGCGGACGTTTTTTCCCCCCATACGCTGGGAGGCATTTTGTAG
>OAZY01000321.1_pt1 | contig 41276 bp, 42 predicted proteins | sample 1494931 | NCBI WGS metagenome assembly OAZY01 (sample SAMEA2579921, study PRJEB22360) | human gut metagenome | biome: human gut; feature: human-associated habitat; material: faeces | place: Denmark | collected 2008/2010 | reverse complement strand
ATGACACAAAAAATATTAGCAAAACATGCAGGATTAGACGCAGTTGTGGCGGGGCAGCTAATCGAAGCAAAACTTGATGTTGTAATGGCTAACGACATCACAGGACCGATGGCATTACCAATTTTTCATCAAATGGCTGACAAAGTCTTTGATAAAGATAAGGTGATTTTAGTTCCTGATCATTTTACACCAAATAAAGATATTAAGTCGGCTGAAAACTCTAAAGCAATTTTAGATTTTTCAAATGATCAATGTTTAACTCATCATATGGAACAAGGTAAATGTGGGGTTGAACATGCAATTTTACCAGAAAAAGGAATTGTTGTCGCTGGTGAATGTATCATTGGGGCTGATTCACATACATGTACTTATGGCGCTTTAGGAGCTTTTTCAACTGGTGTTGGAACTACTGATATTGCAACAGGAATGGCAACTGGTGAATTATGGTTTAAAGTGCCTAGTGCAATCAAATTTGTCTTAACCGGAAAGCCTAGTCAATTTGTTAGTGGTAAAGATATTATTTTGGATATTATTACTCGTATTGGAGTTGATGGGGCCCGTTATAAAAGTATGGAATTTGTTGGTGAAGGAATTCAACACTTAACAATGGATGATCGTTTTACGATTTGTAATATGGCAATTGAAGCTGGGGCTAAAAACGGGATTTTTCCTGTTGATGAGCAAACGATTGCTTATATGGAAAAACACTCAGTGAAAGAATATACTGTCTATGAAGCTGATGAGGATGCTGAATATGATGAAGTGATTGAAATAGATTTAGGTAAAGTTAGACCAACAGTAGCTTTCCCACATTTACCAGGGAATGGGCATACGATTGATGAAATTGAAGCAATGGATAAGATTATGATCGATCAAGTCGTAATTGGTTCATGTACGAATGGGCGTTTGTCTGATTTACGTAAAGCGGCAGCAATCCTTAAGGGAAAACAAGTAGCTAAAAATGTTCGTGTAATGGTTGTTCCAGCGACTCAGAAAATCTTTGTTCAATGTATTCATGAAGGTTTAGCAGAAATTTTTGTTGAAGCTGGATGTGCATTTAATACCCCAAGCTGTGGACCTTGTATGGGTGGACATATGGGAGTTATGGCTAAAGGTGAAAAGTGTGTTTCTACAACTAACCGCAATTTTGTTGGTCGAATGGGCGACACAGAAGCGTTAATTTACTTAGCTTCTCCAGAAGTAGCAGCCGCAAGTGCAATTGCGGGATATATTGCAAATCCTGAAAAAGTAGGTGAAGAATAATGAAAATATATAAATATGGTGATAATGTTGATACGGATGTAATTATTCCAGCACGTTATTTAAATTCATTTGATGCTAAAGAATTAGCTAGTCATGCGATGGTGGATATTGATCCTGATTTTGCTAAAACGGTTGAATCGGGTGATATTATTGTTGCTGGAAAAAATTTTGGTTGCGGTTCTTCAAGAGAACATGCTCCTCTATGTTTAAAAACAGCAGGAACTAAATGCGTCATTGCAGAAAGTTTTGCTCGTATTTTCTATCGTAATTCAATTAATATTGGATTTCCAATCATGGAATGTCCAGAAGCAGTAGCAGGAATTAATCAAGGTGATGAAGTTACAGTAGATTTTACCACTGGTTTAATTACTAATATTACAAAAGGTGAAACTTATCAAAGTCAACCTTTCCCAGAGTTCTTACAAAAGATGATTGAATTAGATGGTTTAGTCAACTATGTTAATAGTAAAAAGGGGTAAGGATAATGGAAAAAAATATTGCTGTAATAAAAGGTGATGGAATCGGACCAGAAATTGTAACTGAAGCGATGAAAGTTTTAGATGCTATCGCTGATAAATATAATCATAAATTTAATTATACTCAAATTTTAATGGGTGGTGCTTCAATCGATGTTCATGGCGTTCCTCTAACTGATGAGGCGTTGATGATTGCTAAAAATAGTGATAGTGTTTTACTTGGGTCAATTGGTGGTGATACCACAACATCACCTTGGTATAAATTAGAACCTAATCTTCGTCCTGAAGCGGGGTTATTGAAAATTCGTAAAGAGTTAGGATTGTTTGCTAATTTAAGACCGGCGGTCTTATATGATGAATTAAAGGGTGCTTGTCCTTTGAAGGAAGAATTAACTGAGGGTGGGTTTGACATGATGATCATGCGTGAACTTACCGGTGGGTTATATTTTGGTGAACGTTCAACGAAAGAAGAAAATGGTGAATTAGTGGCTCGAGATGCAATGAGTTATAGTGAGACTGAAATTAGAAGAATTGCTAAAAGAGCGTTTGATATTGCTATGAAACGTAATAAAAAAGTCACGAGTGTTGATAAAGCTAATGTTATTGATACTTCAAGATTATGGCGTAAAGTTGTAAGTGAAGTTGCAAAAGATTATCCTGAAGTTGTGCTGGAGCATATGTTAGTTGATAACTGTGCAATGCAACTGGTAAAGGATCCAAAACAATTTGATGTTATTTTGACGGAGAATATGTTTGGGGATATTCTAAGTGATGAGGCTAGTATGGTAACAGGTTCGATTGGGATGCTGGCAAGTGCATCACTACGTGTTGATAAATTTGGAATGTACGAACCAAGTCATGGTAGTGCGCCTGATATTGCTGGTAAAAATATTGCTAATCCAATTGCTACTATTTTATCAGCTGCAATGATGCTTCGTTATTCGTTTGATCTAGATGATGAAGCGAAAGTGATTGAAAATGCAATTGAAAAAGTATTACAACAAGGATATCGAACAAGTGATATCATGTCAGATAATAAAACTTTAGTAGGAACTAAAGAAATGGGTGACTTAATTGTTGCAAATTTATAAGGGGGATAGAAAATGAAAAGTGATAATGTAAAAAAAGGGATGCAGCAGGCACCACATCGATCATTATTTAATGCTTTAGGTTTAACTGAAGAAGAGATGGATAAACCGTTAATTGGAATTGTTAGTTCATATAATGAAATTGTCCCTGGACATATGAATCTTGATAAAATCGTTGAAGCAGTAAAAATGGGAGTAGCCCTAGCGGGTGGAGTACCTAGAGAATTCCCGGCTATTGCGGTATGTGATGGAATTGCTATGGGACATATTGGAATGAAGTATTCGTTAGTAACTAGAGATTTAATTGCTGATAGTACTGAAGCAATGGCTTTAGCTCATCAATTTGATGCTTTAGTTATGGTACCCAACTGCGATAAAAATGTACCAGGATTATTGATGGCGGCTGCAAGGATCAATATACCAACTATCTTTGTTTCTGGGGGACCAATGTTAGCTGGACGCGTACATGGTAAAAAAACTAGTTTATCATCAATGTTTGAAGCGGTAGGAAGCTATAGTGCAGGTAAAATTGATGAGGAAGAAGTTCGTTATTATGAAAATCATGCTTGTCCAACATGTGGTTCATGTTCTGGGATGTATACGGCTAATTCAATGAACTGTCTGACTGAAGTGTTAGGAATGGGGCTTCGTGGGAATGGGACTATTCCTGCTGTCTATTCTGAAAGAATTAAATTAGCTAAACATGCGGGAATGCAAATTATGGAATTGTTAAAGAAAGACATTCGTCCTCGTGATATTATCACTAAAGAATCAATGATGAATGCTTTAACGATGGATATGGCGTTGGGATGTTCAACTAATTCAATGTTACATTTGCCAGCTATTGCTCATGAAATTGGTTTTGATTTCAATATAAAGTTTGCTAATGAAATAAGTGAAAAAACACCTAATCTTTGCCATTTGGCACCAGCTGGACCTACTTATATGGAAGACTTGAACGAAGCAGGCGGTATTTATGCAGTAATGAAAGAAATCAGTAAATTAAATTTATTGAATCTTGATTGTATGACTGTTACTGGTAAAACAGTAGGTGAAAATATTAAAGATGCAGTTAACTTTGATCCTGAAGTAATTCGAACAATTGAAAATCCATATAGTAAAACAGGCGGATTAGCTGTTTTATCGGGAAATTTAGCGCCTGATGGTAGTGTAGTAAAACGCTCAGCAGTTGTGCCGGAAATGATGGAACATAGTGGTCCTGCAAGGGTCTTTGATTGTGAAGAAGATGCGATTGAAGCAATTAAAGGTGGTAAGATCGTAGCGGGAGACGTTGTTGTGATTCGTTACGAAGGACCTAAGGGTGGGCCTGGAATGCGCGAAATGTTGAATCCAACCTCTGCAATTGCCGGAATGGGCTTAGGATCAACAGTAGCCTTAATTACTGATGGTCGATTCTCAGGGGCATCTCGTGGAGCTTCGATTGGACATGTTTCACCTGAAGCGGCAGTAGGTGGACCGATTGCTTTAGTTGAAGAAGGCGATATTATAGAAATTAATATTCCTGAATATAAAATCAATTTAAAAATTTCTGATGAAGAAATGGCAAAACGTAAAGCTAAATGGCAGCCAAGAGAACCAAAAGTAACGACTGGTTACCTAGCGAGATATGCGGCAATGGTAACTTCAGGTGATCGTGGTGCTATTTTAGAAGTACAAAAAAATAAGTAGAGGGAGGTATTTAAATGTTATTAACAGGTTCCCAAATTGTTGCTGAATGTTTAATTGAACAAGGTGTTGATACAGTGTTTGGTTATCCAGGTGGAACAATTCTAAATATTTATGATGCTTTATACCAATATCAAGATAAGATTCATCATATCTTAACATCTCACGAACAAGGTGCGGCCCATGCTGCTGACGGTTATGCGCGCTCAACAGGAAAGGTTGGAGTGTGTATGGCGACTTCTGGGCCAGGAGCTACGAACCTGGTTACAGGGATTGCTACGGCTTACATGGATTCAACGCCATTAGTTGCAATTACTGCTAATGTTGCAGTATCGCTGCTTGGGCGTGACAGCTTCCAAGAAATTGATATCGCTGGAGTTACTATGCCAATTACTAAACATAATTTTATTGTTAAAGATATTAAAGATTTGGCACCAACGATCCGTAAAGCCTTTCATATTGCGAGCGAAGGTCGTCCTGGGCCGGTATTAGTGGATATAACTAAGGATGTTACAGCGGCTAAATTTGATTTTGAGCCAATTGTTCCAGAAGTGATCGAACCACGTAAATATACTTATGGTGCTCAAGAATTAGATCAAGCTATCAAGATGATTGAAGCAAGTGAAAAACCATTTATTTTTGTTGGTGGTGGGGCAATCGCTAGTGATGCGGCCAGCGAATTGAAAGAATTTGCAGAAAAAATTGATGCTCCTGTTACGGATTCTTTAATGGGTAAAGGCGCATATGATAATACCCGTCCTCGTTATACTGGAATGTTAGGGATGCATGGAACAAAAGCCTCAAATTTTGGGGTTAGTCAATGTGATTTATTGATTGTTGTAGGGGCCCGGTTCTCTGATCGAGTTACTGGAGATACAAATCGTTTTGCTAAAGATGCAAAGATTATCCATATTGATGTTGATGCTGCTGAAATTAATAAAAATGTTGTTGTTGATTTAGGGATCGTTGGTGATGCTAAAAATGTACTTAAAGAACTTAATGAAAAATTAACACGTCAAAATCATCCTCAATGGTTAAAAGAAATTCGTGATTTAAAAGAACGTTATCCTTTAAGTTATGATGATGAAGGTTTAACAGGTCCTTATGTAATTGAACAAATTGATTATCTCACTAATAGTGAAGCAATAATTTGTACTGATGTTGGACAACATCAAATGTGGGCGGCTCAATACTTTAATTATCGTCGCCCTCGTCAATTTATTTCTTCAGGTGGTGCTGGAACCATGGGATTTGGTTTAGGAGCAGCAATGGGAGCAAAATTAGCTAATCCCCACCAAACTGTCTTTAATATTGCTGGAGACGGATGTTTTAGAATGAATTTAAATGAATTAGCAACTCTAAGCCGTTATAATATTCCAGTAATTCAAGTCGTTATGAATAATCAAGTTTTAGGAATGGTTCGTCAATGGCAAACATTGTTCTATGGACAACGTTATTCCAACACAATTCTCGAAGATAAAGTTGATTTTTGTAAAGTTGCTGAAGGTTTAGGTTGTAAAGCAATTAAAGTTACAACTAAAGAAGAAGTTGCTTCAGCAATCAAAATTGCAATGGAGCATGACGGTCCTGTAGTGATTGAATGTATGATTGGTAAAGATGATAAAGTATTCCCGATGGTTGCTCCAGGTGGTGCAATTGCGGAAGCTTTTGACGATACTGATTTAAAGAATAAACAATAGGTAGTAATTTTTAATTACTATCTTTTTGTTTTTTAAAAGTATTTATTATAATATGCATTGAAAATCTAAATATCAAGTGTAATAATTGAAATATAGGATAAGGTTATAAGGAGGCAAGACAATGCAAAACGTATACAAATGTGTCTATGATTATGATGATCAGCAAATTGACAGGTTAACAAAAAACGGTAGTAGTATTCTTGGATTATTCAAGGTGATTGTGGAGAATGAGCGTTTTGTATTAATGCCGGTTAATCATCTAAATGCTAAAGATAGGAGCGTTTATTTTAATGAGATTGAAAAAGTAAAGATGACTTTATCCACAGGTGCAGCAACACGAATCACTATTAATCGTGCGACAATTTATCAAATTGATTTAAATATTTATTTTCATGATGGTTCATTATTTACTTTAGAATTTAGAAGTTTTCGAGGGGTTGTATCATTGATAAAGAAATTTGCAGAATTACATATCTATGTATATGATCCGATGAATTTATTGGAGATTATTTCAATGGATGATCGTTGGGCGATTGAAAAATATTTTGCAACTAACCTTGAGAAAATTAAAAAACAATTTCAAGTTGAAGAAATGCGTAAAAAAGATCGCTATGTTAAAGCGTAATGAGGAAAGGGGGAATATAAATGGATGTAGTGTTAACGGGTGATAATACAAATATTACACCATACATAGTAATTATGGTAATTGCTATCGTTGTTATCGCAGGAGTGTTGATTTATCGCAAAAAGAAACAAAAATAAAAAAAGAAACCGCTAGCGATAAGCGGTTTCTAAAGCTTTTTTCAAGACTTTAGGATCTTTATTATATGGTGTGACCTTACAGATTGGTTTATTGATTCCTAGTAATGTATAAACTGCAATTCTTGCGGCTCTTACAGAATATTCTTCGGTAAAGACCATATCCTCAGGGATTTCTACAAATTGAGAAATCATCGCAAAGTTAGTAGATCCTTTGGGAACAACATGAGGTCGATCGCTCATTTTTCGAGGTTGGAACTGGGCATCTACATATGGCATCATACATGGAATGACATTGATGATGTCTTTTTTAATTTCCTCTTTACGATCAATTAAATGAAGATGATATAGTAATTCATCAAAAATTTCTTCTCCAGTACAATCTTTCATTGGTTTTTTAATATAGTCGCCTAAACGATCAGTGTATAAGCCGTAAGCCCAAAAAATTGTAGTGTTAGCATCTTGTGCTTTGAAATGCGGTTGGGCTGCAACGACCATCGACATTAGCCATGATGAGTCTTTAAAGGTCATTAAAGCACCACTACCAGGGATGTTAGTTGAGAATTCCTCAATTATTTTAAGGAATTTATTTCCTTTAAATGTCACAGTAATACTCTCCCAGTTTGTTTCTTTAATGTTACCAAAGAATGGCTCAGGATTACCGAGGTTTGGTTTCTTTTGGGCAACCTTATACCAGAGTTCGCCAGAAATTGGTTTTTCAACAGGTTTAGGAGCAGGAGTTTTGTAATCTCCTAAGGTAGCACTGTCAGTCATACATGCATTAGTCATAATACAAATGTCATTATCATTGAGAATGATTTTTTCATCTTTGCCATCTTTATTTAAGTAAAGCACTTTAACAGTAATAGTATCATCATCTTTAAAATCAATATCTGTAACAGTAGCGTTTGTTACAAAGTTGACATGATGACTATCTAAGTATTTCTTGATTGGTAAAATAACTGACTCAAATTGATTATATGGTGTTCTTGTTACGCCGGCTAATGTTTCGATACGTGGGAATTCAAAAATCATGCGGTTCATATAGCGTTTTAATTCAAAAACACTTGACCATTTTTGAAAGGCAAAAGTTGTTTGCCACATATACCAGAAGTTAGTTGTAAAGAAATGAGGTGCATCTTTAAACCATTGTTCAATAGTAATATCATCAAGTTTAGATTCAGGAGTAATCATTAATTTTCCTAAAGTTAAGCGATCATTATTATCAAAGCCCATTGACTTAACGTCAAGAATTTTTCCATGACGATCAATTAAACGTGCCCGAGCTTCAGTTGGATGTAAATGATCAAAATCTAGTATTTCTTTAGTTACGCTTTGACCAGGATGGTCAAGTGAAGGAATTCGATCGAATAATTCCCAAAAATTCTCATAAGTTTCTTCATTTAACATTCGTCCGCCACGACAAACAAATCCATCTTTAATTGATCCGGCACCATCATTACTACCACCAAGAATTTTCATGCCTTCAAAAATATGAATATTTTTACCATCAACATGACCGTCTTGAATCAAATAGGCAGCCGCGGCCATACTGGCAAGCCCGCCACCAATTAAATAAAATTGTTGGTTTGTAATTTCAACAGGTTTTCTAACTGTATCTTTGTTATCAGCGTATTTCTTTGCTGCAACTGCTCCAGCTCCAGCTAGAAGAGCTGCTCCAGTTAATAATTTTGTTTTAGTTTTCATTTTTAATATCCTTCTTTCTTCTAACAAATACTAGTATAGCCAGAAAAAATAAAAAGTATTTAAACAAAGATTTAACTTTGTCTAAATACTAGACAGATATAATTAATTGTCTAATTATTTAATAAACTAGCAGCAAAAGTTTCACTTTGAGTAGCGATTTTTTTTAGTCCGTGTGCAAGTTTTGCAGGCTCATTTTTCATATTGGTTTTTATCCAGCGGAGTACTGTTCCGGCAATTCCATAAGCATAAAATTCACTAAAAAAATTCTTTTCTTGTGGGGAAACGGTTTTGTTTACATCAAGCTTAGTAATCGCATCATAAAAACATTTCTGAGCCAGATTATATAGATCATGATAAAAATATTGTTCGTTGGTATTGATAGTGCTAATATAAAAATCTTTTTCTTGATATATTTTTTCTAAAACTGTTAATAGACATTGATCCCAGTTGTCAAAAGTAATGATATTCTCGATATCTGCAAATAATTCATCATAATATAACCACTGTAATAAATCATATTTATCTTGGAAGTGATAATAAAAAGTTTGACGATTTAGACCACATTTATTAGTTAGATCGTTAATGGAAATTTTTTCAAAGTTTCGATACTGACAAAGTTCTTTTAAAGTTTTAGCCAAAGCCCGTTTAGTGATTAAAGAATCAGACATATAGTTCACCTCGATGATTATTGTAACAAATTTTTATGAATAAAACATTTACATTAATAATAATCTTGTTATAATAAGTATATAATCTTTCATTTTATTGTGACGAAAGGCAAAAAAAGGGGGGAGATATTTGGTTAAAATTACAGAATTAAAAACGAATAATATTCATCAAGTACGATTATGTTTTTATAATGGTGAAATTTGGACTAAAAACGATTTAGCTAAACATACTGGTCTATCACTTGCAGCAACAACGAACATCTTACAATTATTACTAAAAGATGATGAAATTAAGCTTGTTGGAGAAGCGCAGTCAACTGGTGGTCGCAAATCAAAACAATATATTCTAAATAAAGATTATTATCATTTAGGTAACGTAAGTTTGAAAAGAGATGATCAATATTATTATTTTCTTGTTAAAATTACAGATTTATTAGGGAATATTTTAAAGGAAGAAAAGCTTATTAGTGAAGAGGGTTCAATCGATGAATTACTAGAAGCCATAAGTAATTTAATTTGTGATGATTATAAAGTAACAGTGCTAGCACTAAGTATCCCGGGAGTGTGTAAAGATGGAAAAGTTGGAATTTGTGATTTTGAAGCGTTACGAAATTGTGAGTTGTTAAAGCTGCTGAAAGAGCATTTCAATCTTGATATAATAATGGACAATGATGTTAATGCGGCTAGCATAGGGTTTGGAATTCATTATCCAAATGCTAACAATTTAGCGTTAATGTATCAGCCTAAGATTAAATATGTTGGATGTGGTATTTTAATTAATCATCGATTATGCAGCGGATATTCTAACTTTGCGGGTGAACTATCATATTTGCCGTTTATGAGCCATCATGAGCAAGATGAAATGTTGTTTAAAGCTCCAAATGATTTACTATTAAAACAATTAGCAACGATTTGTTGTGTTATCAATCCGGAAATTATTGGTGTTTGCAGTGATGTATTTAAAGAGTTTGATTCGAGTCAATTAATTAATTATTTACCCGCAGAACATTGGCCTAAAATTATTGATATCGATAATTTAGATCAATTAATTAAAGATGGATTGTATAGTTTAGGAATTGAAGTATTAAAAAATAAAATGCGAAAGAGAGATAGATAAATGGAAAAGTATATTGATTTACACATGCATTCAAAATATAGTGATGATGGTGAATTTACTCCGACTCAATTAGTTGAACAATGCCACAAAGCAGGAATTAAGGTTATGGCAATTGCTGATCATAATAGTGTTAAAGCGATTGATGAAGCGAAAGAAGCAGCAGCTAAATTAAATATTAAATATATTCCTAGTGTCGAAATTGACTGTACTTATAAGGGAATCAACCTACATGTTTTAGGTTATGGGGTTGATTATCATCATGCGGATTTCGTGACGTTAGAAGAAAATGTATTGAACCAAGAACTAGCATGTTCAAAAGAAAAGGTAAAATTAACAAATATGTTAGGTTTTGATGTTGATCAAGCAGCGTTAGATGCTTTAAGTGATAATGGTGTTTATACGGGGGAAATGTTTGGTGAAGTATTATTAAATGATCAACGTTATAATGAAAATTCTTTATTAAAACCATATCGTAGCGGGGGAGAACGTAGCGATAATCCATATGTTAATTTTTATTGGGATTTCTATGCTCAAGGGAAACCATGTTATACAGAAATAGTTTATCCGACTTTAAAAGAAACGATTGATTTAATCAAGAGGCATGGAGGAACAGTTGTTTTAGCTCATCCTGGGAATAATTTAAAAGGTAAATTTGAGATTTTTGATGAGATGGTGGAATTAGGTGTAGAAGGGGTTGAAGCTTTTAGTAATTATCATAGTCCTGAAACAGTTGAATATTTCTATCAAGCAGGAAAAAAACATCAGATTTTGATTACATGTGGTAGCGATTATCATGGTAAAACTAAGCCGGCAATTGAGCTTGGTGAATGTCGCTGTACGATCGATGAACATGATATTGAAAATCAATTAAAAGAATATAAATTAATCTAATTATAAGAGCGTAGTGGAGAGCTCTTTTTTTATCAAAAATAAATTATAATTGTTCTTTAATTGATACAATCACTGTGCTATAATCGGGGCGTATAAAAGGGGATCAGTAACATGGATATAAAAAAGAAGAAATGCTTGATTAGCTTTGGTGCTGTGTTTTTATCATCGTTAATCATGGCTTTTGCAACAAAAAATTTAGTTCGGCCAGCCGGGATTTTATCAGGCGGATTTATGGGAATCGCAATAATGATCGATATGATTGCTGAACTAATCGGGCACAATATACCTACTTCAATTGGCTTATTGTGTTTAAATATCCCAGTAGCTTTATTTTGTGCAAAAAAAATATCACCACGATTTGTTTTCTTTTCGCTTTTGCAGGTTGGTCTGACATCGTTGTTTTTACCATTGATGCCACAAGTTCCATTATTTGATGACAAGATATTAAATGTTATTTTTGGTGGATTTATGTTTGGCGGAAGTATTGTAATTGCTTTGAAAGGTAATGCTTCAAGTGGTGGAACCGATTTTATAGCATTGTATGTTTCCAATAAGAGCGGAAAGGAAATCTGGAATCAAGTGTTCATTTTTAATACAATAATGTTGTGTGTATTTGGATATATTTTTGGTTTTGAGGCAGCAGGATATTCAATTTTATTCCAATTTATGTCAACAAAAACAGTTTCTAATTTTCATACCCGTTATAAACGTGTAATGATGCAGATTTTCACAAAAAACAAAGATGATGTTATGGCAATATATTGCAAAAAGTTTCATCATGGGATTACAGCTTTAGATGGAATGGGTGGATATTCTAAGACGCCGGTTTCTATGTTAACGGCAATTGTTTCAAGTTATGAGGTTGATGATGTTGTTACTGCTTTAAAAGAAGTTGACCCCAAGATAATTATTAATGTAAGTAAGTCAGAAAAATATGTTGGTCGTTTTTACAATGCACCATTATAAAAATAATCCCGTTAGTTTAACTGGCGGGATTATTTGGTATTAGTATTTTGACAATAAAGTAACCTTCATCTTCTTCGAATTTAATTAAACCTTGGTAATGGTTGACTAATAGCCGTACGTTATTAATACCAATTCCATGATGTTCAGAGTCAACTTTAGTTGTATTTAAATCTGGATTAGCAGCTAGAACACTATTTTTGATACTGTTTTTAATACTAATAAAATAATACTCTGGTTTTGTCCCGATAGAAACCCAAAGTTGTTTATTGAAATTTGAATCGCAATTTTCAATTGCGTTGTCAATTAAGTTTCCCACAATAATAAAGAAATGGGCATCTTCCAGTGGACCAATGGTATTATGACAACTAGTTATAAGGTGAATCTCTTTATCCTTTATTTGATTAACTTTTTGTAATAATAAATAATCTAATAATTCATTTCCAGAAGATTGAACAAAGTTATTGCTATTTAAATTATGATTATATTCATTGATGATTTTAAAAGCTTCATTATAATTTTTATTAGTTAGTTGGTATTTTATGGCATTAAAGACATGGATAATATCATGTTTCCAATTTCTTAGTTGTTGATAATTATTTTCATTGATACTTTGAATAGTTTCTAAGTTTTCAATTTTCATACTTTTTCGTTGTAATTCGAGAATACGATATTGTTCGCGCTGGGCCTCAAAGAATACAAAACAAAGACAGATTGTTAGGGCATCAATAAGCAATAATAGCAATGTTAGAGTGGAATTAAGATTATCCCCATAAAATATGTAATCAACAGTAACGCTGTAAATAAAGTTTAATAAAACAATTGAAATTGTAATATATTTAAGTACTTGACTTTCTAAAAAATAATACTTTTTAATATGACTGGCTGTTGCAAGTACGAGAACAAGTAAGATTGGTTTTGAAATCATAGCCATTAAATGATAACCGTCAACTGAATCGATTGGAAATTTGGCTAGTAAAGTAGAGAAACAAATTGATAAAGTAGTTGCTACATTAAGAAGTGTATTTATAAATAATGCAATAAATATATTTTGCAGATGTTTGTGATGATTTAAATAATTTGAATAGGTGAATAAAATAACAATAGATAAGAGAATTAGAGTTATTTCAGGTACAGAAAAATAATTGCATAGGCTTATATAAAGAAAGTTTATCCCTACAAAAATAAAATATGAAAGTAATCTTTTTCTAGTGTTAAAAATTATATATATGAATAAAATCGAAATTATCGATTCTGTCATATTGATAATTAAATCAAAATAGCTCATAGTAACCCCCAAATATAGCTTTGATAGTGTTTTTCGAAATGTTTATTATATCCTAAGGATATGATTAGTTCGATATTATTTTTTAAACAAATTTTATTCTTTTTAATATCTTTTATATGTAACATATTTATTATAGTAGAACGATTAATGCGTACTAATCCATTAGAAAGATGGGATTTTTCAATGTTTCCTATAGTGTCACGAATACAAATAGATTTTTTGTTTTCATATAAAAAGATATAACATAAGTGATCTTCTACAATGATGTAATAGATATCTTTGATGCGAATATTTTTCTTCCGATCGTAAATATAACCAGTAATAAATTTATCATTCTTTTTCAATGATTTAAATAACTGATTACAGACATTGATTATTTCTATTTTAATATTTTGTTTATTAATAAACTGAAATGGATGAATATTGTATGCGTTTGCGCGATAATCATTATTATTAGTAACAACTATAATTTTTGTTTCATAATAATTATTAAGACGTTCGGCAAATGAAAAACCATCTTCTTTAGGCATTTCGATATCTAAGAAGATAGCGTCATAAAAAATACTCAAATCAAAATTCAATGAATTATTATAAACATCAAGTTTATATTCAATATTATGAAGCTGACATTCCTTTTCTAATGTCGATAGGATTAATTTTTGGTCAAAATGATTATCATCAATAATTGCAAACTTATACATAGTTATTTCTCCTTTAGTGACTATTATATACGAAACTTGACGATTCGCGAAATAAAATAGTACTTTACGACATATATATTGTATTAATTTGGTGTTATGATATTGTGATGCAAGGAGATGTGGTTATGATTGATAGTTTATCAAATAAGTTAGTGAATTATTTAGACAAAGGTAATTATTTAGATGAGGATAAGGAAATATACCTTCATGGAGCTAAGCTGATTATTTCTGAAGTGATTGGGACGTTGCTGCTTTTAGTGTTGGGTTTAATGACTAATCATTTTATTGAAGCAGTTGTTTATGAAATTGTTTTATCAAGCACAAGATCAATTTTAGGCGGGTATCATTGTAAAAGTTATGCCGCTTGTATTTGTACATATGCTGGTTTTTTCTTGGCGGGGGTTATATTTTTAAATTATTATCATTTTACATTAATGACAATATTAATAGTGTGTTTGATTGGTTCAATTAATATTTTAGCTTTAGGTCCAGTAGATAACGTGAATAAAGTTGCGAGTAAAAAGAAGAAAGATGTATTCAAACGTTATTCAAAAATAGTCTTAATAATTTATCTAACAATAATAGCGGCATTATTCCATATTCATAATGGATATTTAGACATAATGGTTTATATATTTATTGTGATTAATCTACTAATGTTGGGAGGGAAGATTGATTATGAAAAATCTAAAAAGTAAAGTATTAAAAGTTTTAAGTTCAGGTTTATTTTTAGTTGCTGTTCAAGCGGTAAGTGTATATTCTTCTAGACATATTCACCAAGAACAAGAACCTGAGGCATTAAAGAAATACGACAGATATTAATAAGAAAAGGATTGAGATAAATTGCGTATCTCAATCCTTTTTTGTATGCCGGGCATGGCATATATCTAGGTGGTGAAAGTCCACTGTGGGGGTGATGTCGCAACTGCCAACCACTAGCCAATATCAAGGGTGTCTATCGTGAGGTGGAATCTGAAAGAAGATGGAGGCAAAATCTTGGTCCGAGGAACATGAATCACATCAGGTATATAATGGGGACGAGTGTGCAAAGCAATATGAAGTCATAAGAGGTTGTGGAATGAAACTATTATATGTAAATGTGGCAGATATATGGAAGGAAAGAGATATGACCTTATCCTGGGAGGTCTCATGATGGAGAAATCCTAGTAATAATGAATCATGGGAAGTCAGCAGAGGTCGTAGTAGCAAAGAAGTGGCTGTAATGGTCATGGAGCGAAGGCCCGAAAGAAGAATACAGGGGAAGTGAGTATAATGGATAGCGAAAGAAATGGAGGTAACGGAAATATGAAAACTGATAATGCATTGCTTGAACAGAGGCTTAGTGATACTAATCTAGGACTAGCATTTACACAAGTAAAACGAAACAAAAGTGCAAGTGGAGCAGATGGGAGTAGATGAACTTAAAGGTTATCTAGAAGAAATTAAGGACAGTATACGTAACAAGACATATAAGCCAGAACTTGTACGAAGAGTAGAAATACCTAAACCTGATGGTGGAGTACAAAATTTAGGAGTACCAACAGTACTTGATAGATTTGTTCAACAAGCCATAGCCCAAGTATTAATACCTATCTACGAATCAATATTTAGTGACAATAGTTTTGGCTTTAGACCAAATAGGTGTTGCGAAATGGCAATTATCAAAGCGTTAGAATATATGAATTAAGGCTTTCAGTAGGTAGTGGATATAGACTTGGAAAAGTTCTTTGATACATTTAATCACGATAAACTCATCTCACTTGTCATGAAGGGTGTAAAAAGTGAGGAGATAGTATCTCTAATTAGAAAATTCCTAGTGAGTGGAATTATGATTGATAATGAATATAGAGAGTCAGTCGTAGGAACACCACAAGGGGGAAATCTAAGTCCCCTACTCAGTAACATAGTTCTCAATGAACTAGATAAAGAAATGGAAGCACGAGGGCTAAGATTCACACGTTATGCAGACGATTGTATTATATTAGTGGGTAGCAGTAAAGCCGCCGATAGAGTAATGGAAAACATTAGTAAATTCATAGAAAAGAAACGTAGATTTAAGGTAAACATGACTAAAAGCAAAATTTTGAAACCTAATGATATTAAATATCTAGGATTTGGTTTCTACTATGACTCTTTTTCATCTATGTGGAAAGCAAAACCACATGAGAAAACTGCAAACAAAATTGAAGAAACTAACAAATAGAAGTTGGTCAGTATCTTGGGAATATAGAATACTTAAGATAAGACAACTGATAGTTGGATGGATTAATTACTATCGGATAGGAAATTTTATGGGTGTATGTAGAAAACTAGATAAACAAATAAAATTTCGAATAAGAATGTGCCTTTGGAAGAAGTGGAAGACGAACAAAAGCAGGGAAAAGCAACTAATAAAATTAGGAGTATTACCATGGCAAGCAAAGACTTAGGCAAACTGTCGTGAGTCATATGCAAGATGTGCAAGCACATTTCTACAAACAAAAATCACAAACAATTTACTATATAAAAAAGGGCTACCATCAATGGTAGTCCAGTATCAGTTAAAACATATTTCAATATAGATTTAAACCGTCGTACGGCACGTACGGTGGTGTGAGAGGTCGAAAATAAATATAAAATTATTTATTTTCTCCTACTCGATTATTTTATTAAATTGTTTTCTAATAAAAAGTTATAAGCAACATCTTTTGTTTTTTGTTTTTCTTCATCTACTTTATAATTTAGGTCTATCATTACTTCTTCGTTTAGATAATTTTGTAATTGATTAACTAATTCAATGATTTCTGGACATTCATCTTTGATTCTTTGATTAATGATCGGAATAGCATTGTATGGTAAGAAGAAGTTTTTGTCATCAGTTAACACCTTTAAGTCAAATTTCTTTAATAGTCCATCAGTAGAAAAAGCATCAACTAGATCACATTCATTATTAACTAATGCTGTATATCGAGGTGAACCGTCAATTGGGATAACTTCTTTAAACTGAAGTGGATATGTTTCTTGTAAACCGACTAAGCAGTCTTTTCTTTCAACAAATGTTAATGTTGGTGAAAAGATTAATTGATTAGAAACTTTACATAGATCACTAATTGTTTCGATGTTATATTTATCAGCAGTTTGCTTGCTCATTGCTAAGGTATAAGTGTTGTTAAATCCTAGTGGTTCTAAAACGGTAAAATTATATTGTTTTTTCATTTCGTCTTTGACTGTGTTGTAGACAGCTTCTACGTCACTGTTAGGATCAAGGCCGAGAACACTACCGTAAATAGTTCCTGTATAATCGACATACATATCGACATCGCCAGTTTTCATCGCATCTAAGACGATTGACGAAGAGCCAAGTGATAATGACTGGTTTACTTCTACATCGGTATTTTTTTCAATCAAATACTTTAACATATAGTTCAATATTTCTTGTTCAGAAAAGTCCATACTACCAATATTGATTGTGATTTTATCGCTAGTTTTGCCTAAATTAGTATAAACAAAACTTCCAGCTAGACAGATACAAGTAGCGATAATAACGATCTTATCAATAAGTTTTTTTCCTTTGCTTTGTGGACTGGCTAGTTGATTGCATTTAGGGGTAACTAAGACTTCTAAAATTGAAAAAATATAATCAATCAATAATGCTAAGATACAGGCAGGAATAGCTCCAGCTAGAATCTGTGCATTATTTACTGTTCGGATTCCCGCATAGACTAAATACCCTAATCCTCCGGCACCAATAAAAGCTGCTAGAGTCATTAACCCGACTGAACTGACTGCTGAGATTCTAACTCCAGCCATGATAACAGGTGCTGCTAAAGGAATTTGAACTTTATAAAGAACTTGCATTGGTGTTAATCCGATTCCTTTAGCTGCTTCAAGGGTATCGCTATTAATGCTATCCAATCCAGCTACGGTATTTTTTATAATTGGTAATAACGAATACAAGATAACCATTACAATCGCTGGTTTTGTTCCTATTCCTAATAAAGGAATCATGAATCCTAACAAGGCCATTGATGGAATTGCTTGAATAATATTTGCAATTGCCATGACTGGTTTTTTTGATGGTTTAAAATAAGTAATAATCCTAGTGGAACTCCAATTAAAATTGAAATAATAATAGCAAGAATCGTTAGTTGAATATGATCGATAAAGAGTCCGAAGATAGTTGAAAAGTTTTGACTAAAGTAATTAATAAATTCATTCATTTTAATCATCCTCACTTTCATCATATTTCTTTGATAAAGTGGTTACTAATGTACTCTTAGTAATTAATCCAACTAATTTGTTTTTATCATCAACTACTGGCAAAGTGTAAATATTACTGCTGTTAGCTAGATTGATGACATCAACGATAGATTCATCGGGTTTAACTGATAAACATTCGGTATGCATTACCTCATCGACCTTTTTATCACGATTCTTTTCTCTAGCTGCTTGATTAGCATCAAGAATTCCTAAAAAGTTTTGATGATTATCAACGATCATCAAACTATCAACTTTATAATTATACATAATGTTTACAGCTTTGATACATTTTAAATTGACATTACAAGTAATTGGCTTATCAATCATGATATCAGCTACCTTGATTAATTCTGGCGAATCCCATATTCGTTTTTTTCCAACGAAGTTATGAACAAAATCATTAGCAGGATGCTTTAAAATTTGTTCGGGCGTATCAAATTGTTGGACACGGCCATCAGACATAATACAAATTCGATCAGCCATTTTGATTGCTTCAGCCATATCATGAGTTACAAAAATAATGGTTTTATGTAGCTTGTTTTGTAACGTTAGCAACTCATCTTGGAGTTGTTCTCTGGTGATTGGATCAAGAGCACTAAATGGCTCATCCATTAAGATGATCTCTGGATCACTGGCGAACGCTCGGGCAACTCCGACCCTTTGCTGTTGACCGCCACTCATTTGAGTAGGGTATAAGTTCATATACCCTTCTGGATCGAGTCCTACCATATCCAATAGTTCAACAACCTTGGTGGCAAGGCTGGGATCCTTCTTGTTTTTTAATTTTGGTATTAATTCGATGTTTTCTTTGACAGTCATATGGGGAAATAATCCTGTCTGTTGAATTACATAACCAATATTTCGTCTTAAATCAATTTCGTCTTCTTTGCTGATGTCTTTACCGTCAACATAGATAGCCCCACGAGTAGGCTTGATCAAGCGGTTGATCATTTTTAAAGCGGTAGTTTTACCACAGCCACTAGGACCGATGATACAAACGAATTCTCCCTTATCAATTGAAAACGAAACGTCTTCTAGTACATGTTTGTCCTTAAAAGACTTATAGATGTTTTTAAATTCAATCATTTAATCATTCCCTTCTTAAGTACCTATTATATCACAGAAAATGTGTACTTTATGTGAATATGGTAATTTACTTCTATTGTTGTGATAATAAATTAGCATGATTTCATCAATAAAATTGTTTATTGATGGGGTGTTCAACAGCATAAAAACCGCCGTTGAAGCTGTATGCGTGATAACCACAGCGCGTTAATTTTTGAGCTAGATCAAGGGATCTTTTGCCGCAGTAACAGATTAAATAAATAGGCTTATCTTTGGGGAATTGTGGTGGAGTGGCGATAAAAGTATCGTAAGGGATATTGATGAACTTGCGCAAATGAATTTTATTAAATTGTAAAGGATCTCTTAAATCGATAAATGTATAATCATGTTTTAGTAATTCGGGTAATTTGTCGACACTGATTAATTGGCTGTTTTCCATATATTTCACCTCATTATATTGTATGAAATTAATTGAAAACAATGAATAACAGTGATATAATTCAGCCATGGAGGAATATTAAAGATGGATAAAAAAACAATCAAAGATATCGAAGTCGCTGGAAAAGTAGTTTTATGCCGTGTTGACTTCAACGTACCAAGAAACAAAGAAACTGGAGAAATTACAAATGATAATCGTGTGGTAGCTGCTTTACCTACAATCAATTATCTATTAGAACAAGCTCCAAAATGTGTAGTTTTATTCTCACACTTAGGAAAAGTAAAAACAGAAGAAGACAAAGCTAAAAATGATTTAGCTGTTGTAGCTCCTTGTTTAGAAAAACATTTAGGAAAACCTGTTACTTTTGTTAATGCAACAAGAGGACCGGTATTAGAAGATGCAATCAAAAATGCTGCTGATGGAGCAGTAATCTTAGTACAAAATACTCGTTATGAAGCTGGTGAATCTAAAAATGATCCTGAATTAGGTAAATATTGGGCTTCTTTAGGTGATGTATTTGTTGAAGATGCATTTGGTTCTGTACATAGAGCACATGCTTCAACTGCTGGTATCCCTGCTCACTTACCAAGTGCAGCTGGATTCTTAGTTGAAAAAGAAATCGCTTATATTGGAAAAGCTGTAAATGATCCTGAAAGACCAATGGTCGCAATTTTAGGTGGAGCTAAAGTTTCTGATAAAATCTTAGTTATCGAAAACTTATTAAAAGTTGCTGATAAAGTTATCGTTGGTGGAGGTATGTGCTATACTTTCGCTAAAGCTATGGGTCATAACATTGGTAACTCTTTAGTTGAAGATGACAGAATTGAAATCGCTAAAGAATTAATTGCTAAAGCCGGAGATAAATTAATCTTACCAATCGATTCAATTTGTTCTGATAAATTTGCTGTAGATGGTGATATCAAAGAATGTGGTGAAGATGTACCTGATGGATACATGGGATTAGACATCGGACCTAAATCTGTTGAATTATTCAAAGAAGCATTACAAGGTGCTAAAACTGTAGTATGGAATGGCCCAATGGGTGTGTTCGAAATGGAACCATTTGCTAAAGGAACAATTGCTGTATGCGAAGCTTTAGCTAACTTAGATGGTGCTAATACTATTATCGGTGGTGGAGACAGTGCTGCTGCTGTTATGCAATTAGGATATGCTGATAAAGTTTCTCACATTTCAACTGGTGGTGGAGCTTCATTAGAATATATGGAAGGTAAAGTTCTTCCTGGTATTGCTGCAATCGATGATAAATAATAAGGGGAAATTATAATGAGAAAACCAATTATCGTAGGAAACTGGAAAATGAATAAAACAATCGCTGAAACAAAAGCGTTTGTTGAAGCTGTAGATGCTAAAGTATCAGACAGTGCTGATTGGGGTATTGCTACGCCATACTTAGCTTTACAAGCTGCAAAAGAAGGAACTAAAAAATTATTAGTTGCTGCTGAAAACTGTCATTTCAAAGATAGCGGAGCTTATACTGGTGAAGTTAGTGTTGAAATGTTAAAAGAAATTGGAGTTGAATGGGTAATCCTAGGGCATTCTGAAAGAAGACAATATTTTGGTGAAACTGATGAAACAGTTAATGCTAAAATGTTACAAGTATTAAAAAATGATATGACTCCAATCGTTTGTGTTGGTGAAACATTAGAAGAGTACGAAGCTGGAACTACTAAAGATGTTGTTAAAACTCAAACAGTTGCTGCCTTCAAAGATGTTTGCCCTAAATGCGCAGGACGTACTGTGATTGCTTATGAACCAGTATGGGCAATTGGAACTGGAAAAACTGCTACTAATGAAATTGCACAAGATGTTTGTGGATATATTCGTAGTGTTGTTGCTGAACTTTACGGTCAAGAAGTTGCTGATCAAGTTAGAATTCAATATGGTGGATCAGTTAAACCAGAAGGATTAAAAACTTTATTAGAACAACCAGATATCGATGGTGCTTTAGTAGGTGGAGCTTCTTTACAAGCTGATTCTTACATTGCAATGATTGAAAACTTAGGATAATAATTGAGAGACTTCATAAAGAAGTCTCTTTTAATATGTATATTTTTATTTAAATAGGGTATAATAAAGAAGGAGTTTTATTAATTAAATTAATAAAGCATATTAGTAACTATTATTGTTAAACTATGCTATAGTGTAGTTGCAAGGGATAGATAAATTAAAAAGGAGGTTTGAAGATGAAATTATTAAAATGTCCAATTTGTGGAAATGTTGTGGAAATGGTTGAGGATCATGGAGTACCATTAATGTGCTGTGGTAAGAAAATGGAAGAGGTTGAAGCAGGTGCGGTTGATGCGGCACTTGAAAAACATGTTCCAGTTTTAAAAGTAGAAGGTGATTGCTTAACTGCTGTTGTAGGGGATGTTTTACATCCAATGACACCAGAACATTTAATTAGTAATATTTGGATTGAATTTGCTGATGGTAGCAATAAGAAGGTCACACTAACTTCTGATGACGAACCAATTGCTAAGTTTAATATTGCTGGTAAAAGTGGTAAAGCTACAGTCTATGAATATTGCAATCTTCATGGATTATGGAAAACAGAAATCGAACTATAGAAACCTCCATTGTGGGGTTTTTATTTTTGTCCGTATATAATAAAAAGAAAGAGTGTTCTGCTGATATTATCTTTACTGTTAGTCTGGGGGTTCCAGTTTTAGGAGTAGTATCAAGTGAATCACTCTTTTTAGTTTAAAATTACGACTAAGGTCGAAGACCACTACCACCTTGAATCGTCATAGTTTCTCCGGTAATGTAGTGACCGGCTTCGCTAGCAAAAAAGACTGCTGCACTTCCAATGTCATTTTCAGGATCAGCAAAGCGTTGCATTGGAATACCTTGAATAGTTTTTTCATATAAGTCAGGGTACTCTTCCTTCCATTTAGTAAGACCTTCAGTCATTACTAAGGGGCAAATTACATTTACATTAATGTTATCAGGACCCCATTCAGCTGCTGCAACACGGCTTAACCCTCGAATCCCTTCTTTGGCAGCGGCATAAGAAGATTGCCCGAGTTTGCCAAATAGTCCAGCCCCTGAGGCAAAGTTGATAACACTACCATGACTTTCTTTTAAATATGGGTAAGCAGCTCGCATATAAAAGAAGGTTGCGTATAGACCGGAATTAATTGCTAAATCAAAGTCTTCTTTAGTATGGTCTTTTAACATAACGCCAGATTTAGATGCCTGTGCGTTATTTACAACGATATTAATTTTTCCATAATATTTGATGGTTTTGTTAATGACATTATTAACATCATCTTCATTAGCTCCATCAGCAGGAATGCATAGTACATTGATTTGGTATTGAGATTCTAATTTCTCTTTAGCATTGTGTAAAGTATTTCTGTTTCTCCCGGTAATAACTAGGTTAGCCCCGGCTTTAGCAAAGGCTTTTGCTAACCCAAAACCAATACCACGACCACCACCAGTAATAATAGCGACTTTATTTTGTAATGTTTTCATATTATCTCTCCTTTGGTTAGTTATAGCTAACTTATTTGATATATTAGACGTATTTATTAATGTTGTCCAATAATATGCAATAATAATATTCCCGAAAACATTTATTTTATTAGATGAATAAGATAAATGTTTTAGTATAAATCTTATAGTAAAGGAAATAAAGCAGGTTTTATTATTAGCTGATCTAAGATATTTGACCATAAATAAAAATAATTTAGAGAAAAAAATAAAAAAGTATTGCATTTATCGAATAATAATGTATAATCCTTAGTTGACGCAATATGTGTTACTATGCGTGGAAGGACAATGTCCATTTGACCACAGCACGGACAAATTTTATATAGGAGGTATGTCACGTGAGTAAAAAAGTCGCAAGAGTCATGAAGATTCAATTCCCAGCTGGAGGAGCTAAACCAGGTCCAGCATTAGCAGGAGCAGGAATTCAAATGCCTAAATTCTGTACAGCTTTCAATGATCAAACAAGAGATCGTATGGGTGAAACTGTACCAGTAGTTTTGACTATTTATGAAGATAAAGATTTTAGTTTTGTACTAAAAACTGCACCAGCAGCGGAAATGATTAAAAAGGCTTGTGGAATCAAAAAAGGTTCAAGCAATGCCGGAACTACTGAAGTTGCTACATTATCAGCTGAAAAATTAAAAGAAATCGCTGAATACAAAATGCCAGACTTAAACGCTATCGATTTAGAATCAGCAATGAAAATCATCGCTGGTACTGCTCGTAACATGGGTGTTAAAGTAGAAGCATAATTAAAGATTAAATATTAATCGTCATTTGTGGAAGGATAATCCGTTTGACCACTAAGGAGGAAAAATAATGGCAAAGAAAAGTAAAAGATATCAAGAAGCTGCTAAATTAATTGAAAAAGGTAAAGCTTATTCAATCGAAGAAGCAGTTGCATTAGTAAAAGAAACTAGTAAAGTTAAATTTGATGCCGCAGTTGATGTTGCATTTAGATTAGGAGTAGATCCTCGTCAAGCTGATCAACAATTACGTGGGGCATTAGTATTACCAAACGGTACTGGTAAGTCTAAAAAAGTTTTAGTTGTTACTGAAGGACCTAAAGCTCAAGAAGCTAAAGATGCTGGAGCTGATGTTGTTGGTGGTAAAGAAATTTTAGAAGACATCAAAAAAGGATGGTTAGATTTTGAAGTAATGATCGCTACTCCTGATATGATGGCTGAATTAGGTAAGTTAGGTCGTATTCTTGGACCTAAAGGATTAATGCCTAACCCTAAAACAGGAACAGTAACTATGGATGTTGCTAAAGCTGTTAAAGAAACAAAAGCTGGTAAGGTAACTTACCGTACAGATAAAGAAGGAAATGTTCAAATGACAATTGGACGTGTTTCATTTGATAATGATAAATTAGTAGAAAACTTTACAGCAATCTATGATTTATTAGTAAAAATCAAACCTTCTACTTCAAAAGGTGTTTATATGAAAAACATCGTTGTCTCATCAACTATGGGACCTAGCATTAAAATCGCAGCCGCTAAATAGTAGCTGCTAAACAAGGCGCAATCAATATACCCAAGACAGTAACTGGGAAACCTTAATTTGTTACCGAGGTGTTAAAGAGATATATATTATATATTGACTTTGACTCTCGTTTAAACGAGAGTTTTAGTTTGAGTATATTGTTGCATATATAAAAATTTACAGGAGGTGTGACAATGTCAGCAGAAGCAATTAAAGCAAAAAGCGCATTAGTCGAAGAAATCGCTGCTAAATTGAAAGGAGCTCAATCTGCAGTTGTAGTTGAATATCGTGGTTTATCTGTCGCAGAAATGACAGAATTACGTAACAACTTACGTGCAGAAGATGTTGAATTAAAAGTTTATAAAAACTCATTAGTTCAAAGAGCTACTGTAGCAACAGAATATGAAGGACTTAATGCAGAATTAACAGGACCAAACGCAATTGCACTTGGTAATAGCGATGCTGTAGCACCAGCAAGAGTAATCGCAAAATTCGCGAAAGATCATGAAGCTTTAGTAATTAAAGCGGCAGTGGTTGAAGGTAAATTATTAACAGTGGATGAAGTTAAAGAAATTTCTAAATTACCTAACCGCGAAGGTATGTACTCTATGTTACTTGGAATGTTACAAGCACCAGTTAGCAAGTTTGCACGCGTAGTAAAAGCTGTTGCAGAAGCTAAACCAGAAGATGGTAGCGCAGCAGCAGAAGAAGCAGCACCAGTTGAGGAAGCTGCACCAGAAACACCAGTTGTTGAAGAAACAGCTGAAGAAACAAAAGAAGAAACAGCTGAATAATCAGCTATATAAATTGGAGGAAAATAAACATGGCAAAATTAACACATGAAGATATCTTAGCTTACTTAGAAGAAGCTACAATCTTAGAATTAAATGATTTAGTAAAAGCAATTGAAGAAAAATTTGACGTAACTGCTGCTGCACCTGTAGCTGTAGCTGCTGCTGGAGCTGAAGAAGCTGCTGGAGAACCTGCTAACGTAACTGTTACATTGACAGAAGCTGGTGGAACTAAAGTTGCTGTAATCAAAGCTGTAAGAGAAATCACTGGATTAGGATTAGTTGATGCTAAAGGTTTAGTTGACAAAGCACCATCTGTAATCAAAGAAAACATTCCTGCTGCAGAAGGAGCAGAAATTAAAGAAAAATTAGAAGCTGCTGGAGCTTCTGTAGAAGTTAAATAATTTATATTTGACTAAATAAAGAGCCCTTCGGGGCTCTTTTATCTTGGAGGACATATGAAACATTACTATACAAATAATGAAGATTTAATTAGTGAACCAGAACAATTTATTTTTACTTATCGTGGTAAAGAACTAATATTTACTAGTGATCATGGAGTTTTTTCTAAAAAAATGATTGATTTTGGATCACGAGTTTTATTAGATGCAATTGAATTAGATGAGAGTAAATCTACTTTATTGGATGTGGGGTGCGGTTACGGCACTTTTGGGGTTGCTCTTAAAAGTGCTTACCCGGCTTTGGAAATCGATATGATTGATGTGAATGAACGGGCCTTGTTATTAGCAAAACAGAATCTAGCTGCTAATAATTTAGAAGCTAATGTTTATTTAAGTAGTGTTTATGAAAATGTTACTAATAAATATGATGTAATTGTTACAAATCCTCCGATTCGGGCTGGAAAAGAAACTGTTACAAAAATTTTAGTTGAAGCTAAAGAACATTTAAATCTTCATGGAGAAATTTGGGTTGTGATTCAAAAGAAACAAGGGGCGCCATCAGCTAAGAAGAATCTAGAAAGTGTTTTTGGTAATGCAAATGTCGTAAAAAAGGATAAAGGATATTATATTTTAAAAGCTATTAACAAGTAAATTTACTTGTCAATAGTTTTTTTGATATTTTTTTATTTTTTTGTTGACTTTAAAATATCCTTGTGATAGAGTATTAAAATGCCTATTAATGTTTAAAATCAAGCGCTTTTGCGCGCTCTAAAACATGTTGATAGAGAAATATAAAGGGGTGGAGTTAATACGTGGAAAACAAAATAACTGAAGCAAAAAGCAAGATTACTCGTCGTAATTATTCAAGAATTAGTGGATCTTTAGAACTTCCAAATTTAGTAGAAATTCAAACAAATTCATATAAATGGTTTAAAGAAGTAGGTATTAAGGAAGTATTTGAAGATATCTACCCAATTACTAACTTTAACGAAACATTGTCGTTAGAATTCGTAGATTGTACATTTGATGAAGCAAAATATTCAGTCGAAGAGAGCAAAGACCGTGATGCTAACTATGCTGCACCAATTAGAGCATCTTTACGTTTAGTTAATTCTGGTACTGGTGAAATTAAAGAACAAGAAGTATTTATGGGAGATTTCCCATTGATGACTGACTCAGGAACTTTCATCATTAACGGTGCTGAACGTGTTATCGTATCACAATTAGTTCGGTCTCCAGGGGCATATTTTGCTGATGCCTTAGATAAAAGTGGTAAAACAGTATTTAATGGGAGTATTATCCCTTCAAGAGGTACTTGGCTAGAATTTGAAACAGATGCTAAGGATGTTTTAAACGTGCGTATCGATCGTAATAGAAAGATGCCGGGAACTGTATTATTAAGAGCTTTAGGTCTTTCAAGTAACGATGAAATCATCGATGTTTTTGGTGAACACGAGTATATCATCAACACTTTAGCTAAAGATAATACAACTAATACTGAAGAAGCTTTAATTGAAATTTATAATAAATTAAGACCAGGTGAACCAGCAACATTAGAAGGTGCTAACAACTTATTATATACGCGTTTCTTTGATTGTAAACGTTATGATCTAGCTAAAGCTGGACGCTTTAAGTTCAGAAAAAAATTGAGCCTTTTAGACCGTATTGCGGGACGTATTTTAGCAGAAGATTTAGTTGATGTTGACGGAAATGTAGTATACCCAGAGGGTACTGTAGTTACTCAAGAAGTTAGTGATACAATTAAACCAATTCTTGAAGCTGGAGCTCATACACGTGAACTTGATACCAACCCTAGATTAGAATCAAACGGTGTGATCCAAGTATTAGATGTTTATGTAGATGATACTAAAACTAAAAAGATGCGAGTTATTGGTACTGATTTATCTTTAGATAGTAAGTTTGTTACTATTTCTGATATGATGGCTGCTTATTCATATATGTTTAACTTAGTAGATATCTATGATGCGTTAGATTTAACAGCTGAAGATCGTGTTAACTTAATGGCTCGGATTGGATTATTAGATGATATTGACCATTTAGGTAATCGTCGTGTTCGTTCTGTTGGTGAATTAATTCAAAATCAATTTAGAATTGGTTTATCAAGAATGGAACGGGTTGTAAAAGAAAGAATGTCATTGTCTGAAGTTGATTCAATTACACCACAATCACTTACTAATATTCGTCCGTTAACTGCGGCAATTAAGGAATTTTTCTCTTCTTCACAATTGTCTCAATTCATGGATCAAATCAATCCCCTTGCCGAACTTACTAATAAACGTCGTTTATCAGCATTAGGGCCTGGTGGTCTAAGCCGTGATCGTGCTGGTTATGAAGTCCGTGACGTACATGCGTCTCACTACGGAAGAATTTGTCCAATTGAAACACCTGAAGGTCCAAACATCGGGTTGATTTCAACATTAGCTTCTTATGCTAAAATTAATCAATATGGGTTTATTGAAACGCCATATCGTAAAGTAAATAATTGTGTTATTGATGAACATGATGTTCGTTATTTAACTGCTGATGAAGAAAAAAATTATATTATTGCGCAAGCAAATGTTAGAACTGATAAAGATGGTACGATTCTAGATGCCCAAGTTATTGCTCGTCACTTAGGAGAAAATATCATGGCTAAGCGCGAAGAAGTAGACTATATCGATATTTCACCAAAACAAATTGTATCGGTTGCTACTTCTTGTATTCCGTTCCTTGAAAATGATGATGCTACTCGTGCTTTAATGGGTGCCAACATGCAACGTCAAGCTGTACCATTGTTAAATCCACATACGCCATTTGTTGGAACTGGGATGGAGCATCAGGCAGCTCGTGATTCAGGTGCGGCAGTAGTATCACGTGAAGATGGAATTGTAACATATGTTGATGCTAAAAAAGTAATTGTTGAAGATAATGAAGGGGTTGAACATCGCTACCGTTTATCTAAGTTTAAGATTTCAAACAACGGTACATGTATTAACCACAAACCAATCGTTAAGACTGGGGAAAAAGTATTGAAAGGTCAAGTTTTAGCTGATGGTCCGGCTATGGAACAAGGTGAACTTGCTTTAGGACAAAACGTATTAGTAGGATTCATGGAATGGAATGGATATAACTATGAAGATGCGGTTATTATGTCTGAAAGATTAGTGAAAGATGATGTTTATACATCTGTTCATATTGATGAGTATGCAATCGAATGTCGTGATACTAAATTAGGGCCTGAAGAAATTACTCGTGACATTCCTAACGTTGGGGATGAAGCTCGTAAAAACCTAAATAGTGACGGGATCATTATGATTGGTGCTGAGGTTAAAGAGGGTGACATTCTAGTTGGTAAAGTAACACCAAAAGGTCAAGCTGAGCTTTCGGCAGAAGAAAAATTATTACTTGCAATCTTTGGAGAAAAATCTCGTGAAGTTAAAGATAATTCATTAAGAGTTCCTCATGGTGGGGCTGGAATCGTTCATGACATTAAAGTATTTGAAAGAAAAAATGGTGATGAATTACAACCAGGTGTTAATAAAGTTGTTAAAGTTTATATTGTTCAAAAGAGAAAAATTTCTGAAGGGGATAAAATGGCAGGACGTCATGGTAATAAAGGGGTAATCTCTAAAATTTTACCAATTGAAGATATGCCACACTTAGAAGATGGAACACCATTGGATATTATGTTAAACCCATTAGGGGTACCTTCTCGTATGAATATCGGGCAAGTACTTGAATTACATTTAGGTTATGCTGCTCGTCAATTAGGTTTATATATTGCAACACCAGCCTTCGATGGTTTACATCCAAGTGATCTAGAAGATATCATGGCTGAAGCAGGAATGTCTAAAGATGGTAAACAACCTGTTATTTCTGGTCGTACTGGTGAATATTTTGATAATAATATCTCAGTTGGAATCATGTATATGATTAAATTAGCCCACATGGTTGATGATAAATTACATGCTCGTTCAGTTGGTCCATACTCACTAGTTACGCAACAACCATTAGGTGGTAAAGCACAAAATGGTGGACAAAGATTTGGGGAAATGGAAGTTTGGGCACTTGAAGCATATGGTGCTGCATATACATTACGTGAAATATTAACAGTAAAATCTGACGATGTTGTTGGTCGTGTTAAGACTTATGAAGCAATTGTTAAAGGACAACCATTACCAGAACCAGGATTACCTGAATCATTTAGAGTGTTAAAGAAAGAATTGCAAGCTCTTGCATTAGATATTCGTCTATTAGATGAAAATGATAATGAAGTAGATATGCGTAATATCGAAGAAGAGGAACATCGTTTCCCTCGTAGTATCGATAAAGATGAAGTGATTGAAACTCCTGAAACAGAAGATGAATTAGAAGAAGAAATTCTTGAGGATGATTTAGATGTTGAAGAAGAGGAAGATTTCGAAGATATCGACGAAGATTTTGATGAAGAATTAGAAGAAATCGAAGAAAGTGAATCATTATAGGAGGAATAAAGATGGCAAATACAAATAAATTCTCAGCAATTCAAATTGGCTTAGCTTCCCCTGAAAAGATTCGCGAATGGTCTTATGGTGAGGTTAAAAAACCTGAAACTATTAACTATCGTTCTCAAAAACCGGAAAAGGACGGATTATTTTGTGAAAAGATTTTTGGTCCTTCAAAGGACTGGGAATGTAGTTGCGGTAAATACAAAAAAGTACGTTATAAAGGTGTAGTATGTGATCGTTGTGGAGTTGAAGTAACTAAATCAGCTGTTCGTCGCGAAAGAATGGGACACATTGAATTAGCAACACCAATCGCTCATATTTGGTATTTGAAAGGAATTCCATCAAGAATGGGACTTATCTTAGATATGTCACCAAAACAATTAGAAGAAATTATTTACTTTGTTTCTTATGTTGTTATTGATAAAGGAAGTACACCATTAGAATACAAGCAAGTATTATCTGAAAGAGACTATCGTAAATGTTTTGAACAATTTGGTCATACTTTTGAAGCCCAAATTGGGGCTGAAGCAATTCAAACATTATTACAACAAGTTGATCTAGATGCTGAATTTGCAAAAGTAACTAAAGAACTTAAAGAAGCTCAAGGTCAAAAGAGAACAAAATTATTAAAACGATTAGAAGCAATTGAGGCTTTTAGAACTTCAACAAATGAACCAGAGTGGATGATTCTTGAAGCTTTACCGGTAATACCACCTGATTTGCGTCCAATGTTACAATTGGATGGGGGGCGTTTTGCTACTTCTGATTTAAACGATTTATATCGTCGTGTTATTACTCGTAATAATCGTTTAAAGAAATTATTAGAACTTGGAACACCTTCTATTATCGTGCAAAACGAAAAGAGAATGTTGCAAGAAGCTGTTGATGCTTTGATTGATAATGGTCGTCGTTCAAAACCGATTACTGGTGCTGGTGGACGTGCATTAAAGTCATTAAGCCATACTCTAAAAGGTAAACAAGGTCGTTTCCGTCAAAACTTACTTGGTAAACGTGTTGATTACTCAGGACGTTCTGTAATCGCAGTTGGTCCCGATTTAAAAATGTATCAATGCGGGATTCCACGTGAAATGGCATTGAATCTATTCAAACCATTCGTTATTAATGGTCTCGTTAGGGATCAATTAGCAACAAATATTAAAGCTGCTGAAAGATTAATTGATAAAATGGATGATCGGATCTGGCCAATTGTTGAAGAAGTTATTCAACAACATCCAGTGTTACTTAACCGTGCACCTACATTGCATAGATTAGGAATCCAGGCATTCGAACCAAAACTAGTTGAAGGGCGAGCAATTCGTCTACATCCACTGGTTACTCCAGCGTTCAATGCCGATTTCGATGGTGACCAAATGGCGGTCCATGTACCATTAGGTGAAGAAGCAATTCAAGAAGCTCGTCAATTAATGCTAGGTTCAAATAATATCTTAGGTCCAAAAGATGGAAAACCAATCGTTACACCATCTCAGGACATGGTATTAGGAAATTATTATTTAACACTTGAAGATGAAGGTGGCTTAGGAGAAGGAACTGTCTTTGCTGATCGTAATGAAGTTGATCATGCTTATTTTGCTAAAACAGTAGAATTACACACTCGTGTAGCAATCAAAGCGTCAGCATTAAAGAATGAAACTTTCACTAAAGCACAAAATGATTGTTATTTAATCACATCTGTTGGGAAAATTTTATTTAATGACATCTTTGATGGTAAATTCCCATTTATTAATGATCCAAGCAGTGAAAACTTAATCGCTACTCCAGATAAATATTTTGTTCCAATGGGAACAGATATTAAAGAACACATTAGAAATCAAAAGATTATTAAACCTTTAAATAAAAAATCTTTAGGAAAGATCATTGATGAAGTGTTTAAACATTCAGCAATGTCTGATACAAGTTTAATGCTTGATAAATTAAAAGACCAAGGTTTCTATTACTCAACAATTGCTGGTACAACTGTATCTGTATACGATATCCAAGTGCCGGAAGCTAAATATGAAATTTTTGAAAAAGCTGATGAAAAACTAGAGCAAATTAAAAAGTTCTATAATAAAGGTAAATTAACTGAATCAGAAAGATATCAAAATGTAATTAAATTATGGACTGACGTTAAAGACGAAGTTCAAGAAGTTGTACGTTTAGAGTTCGAAGCTGATGATCGTAACCCGATCTTCATCATGTCTGATTCTGGAGCCCGTGGATCATTATCTAACTTTACCCAATTAGTAGGTATGCGTGGATTAATGTCAAATCCAAAAGGGGAAACAATTGAGTTGCCAATCAAGTCTTCATTTAGGGAAGGTTTAACAGCATCAGAATTCTTTATCTCTACCCATGGTGCTCGTAAAGGTTCTACCGATACAGCTTTAAAAACTGCCGATTCTGGATATTTAACAAGACGTTTAGTTGATGTTGCTCAAGAAGTAATTATTTCTGAAGAAGACTGTGGAACTGACCGTGGCTTTGTAGTTACAGAATTATACAATAATGATGATAAATCAGTCATTGTACCATTACATGACCGTTTGGTTGGTCGTTATTCACAAAAAGATATTTTCCATCCAGAAACTAAAGAATTAATTATTGCTGGTGGAGAATTAATTACTGAAGCATTAGCTGATGAAATTGTTAATGCTGGAATCACTGCTGTAGAGATTCGTTCTGTTTTAGGGTGTAATGCTAAAGGTGGAGTATGTCGTAAATGTTACGGACGTAACTTAGCTACAGGTGATGTGGTTGAATTAGGAGAAGCTGTAGGTATTATGGCGGCTCAATCAATTGGGGAACCTGGTACCCAATTAACAATGCGTACATTCCATGATGGTGGGGTTGCCGGTGGTGCCGATATTACTCAAGGGTTACCTCGTATCCAAGAGTTATTCGAAGCTCGTAATCCAAAAGCAAAATCTATTATTAGTGAAATCGAAGGAGAGGTTACTAATATTATTGATAACGCTGGAAGAATGGAAGTCGTTATTACTAATGATTTAGAAACGCGTAGTTATTTAGCGCCATACGGTGCTAAAATCCGGGTGAACGTTGGTGATCATGTCAATATTGGAGCTAAAATCACTAAAGGTTCAATTGATCCAAAGGAATTATTATCAGTTGCTGATGTTGAAGCAGTTGAAAACTATATTATTAAAGAGGTTCAAAAGGTATATCGAATTCAAGGTATCGAAATTTCTGATAAACATATCGAAATAATCGTTAAACAAATGCTAAGAAAAATGAAAGTAGTTGAAGGTGGGGAAACAGGTTGTCTACCTGGTACAAATATTAATGTAAACGCCTTTACTGAATTAAATAAACAAGTTTTAAAAGATGGTAAGCATCCAGCAGTAGCTCGTCCAGTATTACTAGGGATTACAAAAGCATCTCTTGAAACTGAATCATTCTTATCTGCAGCATCATTCCAAGAAACTACTAAGATCTTGACCGATGCTTCAATCAAAGGTAAGAAAGATCATTTATTAGGATTGAAAGAAAACGTATTAATTGGTAAGCTATTGCCAGCAGGGACTGGTCTTCGTGGAGCTCTTAAATCACCGGAAAGATTAGCGCGCGAAGCTGAAGAAGCAATGTTAGCGAGTCAAGAAGATATGGATGATTTAATTGATAATGACGATGAAATAGAAATGATGGAACAAGCAGGTTAATCCCTGCTTGTTTTTTATGTTAATAAATTTACTTGCAATGCTAGTTACTAAGTGTTAATATAAACTTGTCACTATATAGTGACAAAGAGCGGTTATGAATGAATCTCAAATCTTGAATTAGGGATGTATTTTGACTCTTTATGGTAAATCACAATTGTGTAGTAAAATAGGGATTTTATTTTTTCATGGTAGTCCTGGCAGTGGGGCACATGCACTTATGCAGTTATCACCTTTTCAAGAACTTGAGAAATGGTAGCAATGTTTTTATTTTGATCAACGTGGTAGTGGCAAGTCAGAATATGATCTCCGTAACGGCTTAACAATTGAACAAATTACCACCGATGTATTTGCTGTTGTAGAGGTAATAAAAAACAATGGGATATAGAAAAACTGGTTCTTTGGGTGGATCGTTTTGAGGTTATTTGGCCTGCTTATGTATAGTATGTTTTTATCAATCGTTTACGGGTCTTGTTTTTAAGCAGCTCGGCGATTATTTTTAATCATCAACAGCCAGTAGAATTCTTTTTTTAATGAAATCTTTTTATGCAAATAAAGTTTGTTCTACCGATAAAGTTCCTACAGCAGCAAGATTAGCACCAGAAGAGTTTTTTCATTATCATCAACTCAAGAATTTGTCTTTAGCTCGCTTAATACCTCTAATTCATTGCAACATATTACTGCGATGAGCGACTGGTTTTATTGTTATTATTTTGGTTTCCTATTTGATAATTTAATAGTTTTGACGTTAATCATGCAGGAAAAAGAAAATCCGATTTGTGCTTATCAAAATCTTGATCAGCAAATCGAACTAATAAAAAATGAATTAATTCGATATCTTTTATTTGCTGATTGTGGGGATGCTGTTTTTGAGGATCAAGTAGATGTTTTTGCAGAAGAAATAAACAAATTTATAGAGGAGAAAATAAAATGTTAGTATATATTTGTTGTGCTGGTGGGGCAACATCAAGCTTATTTTCTAAAAAGATTGGGGATGCCTCTAAGGTTCCAACTACAGTGGAAGATATTTTTACAGTATTAAAGAATTATGATGAGTATGATAATAAATATGAGATGATTTTAGCTTATGGACCGGCTGAGTTTTTAAAAGAACGTTGTATTAGGGAATATAATTTAGGTGAAAAAATTTCAAGTATATGGATTGCTCCGCAAGAACGTTTTATGTTGCCGACAATTCAAAAAATATTTGCAAAGTATAATACCCCGGTAGCAGCTATCGATATGAGAACATTTGGAACGATGAATGGTGCTAAAGCATTAGCGGATATTCTTGCATTGTAAAGTCTATACAACCACACATAAAAGTTCTATAATAATAAAAATGGAGGTTGGTAAATGTGATTGATTTGAATCAAGTGATGACGTTTACTGAAGCGGCAGATAAATGGGGATTTGCTAATGGCAATACGATTCGTAAGGCGGTTGAAAGAAATAAATTCTTGCCAGCGGAAATTCGTAAAAGTGGAGATGTTTGGTTAACTACCTATGCAGCAATGCTGCGGGTTTTCGGTCAACCAAGAAAATTGGACGAAGTGATTACCTACCAAGAGATTGCTGAATTGATAACGGATGCAGTCTATTTACATAAAAATGTAGATTTAGAGATGAATTCGATTTTCCGACGAATTGCTGGAGCAATTGAAAAAAGGCAAACGATAACGGTAGTTGAGTCTCAAAATAAATCAGAACGAATTTTAATGGTTGTTAAGACAAGAGATGATTTAGAAGCATTTATGAATACTTTAAAGCGTTATTTAGATTCAGTAGATATAAAATTAAAGAAAGAGTAAAAACTGTTTAAATATAAAAAGCGTTTAAATGGTTTTTATTTTGTTTATTAATGATATAATCAATTTTTTTAAAAAAAAACAAATAAAATTATTGACATATTTATATTTTTGTAATAATATGAACTACGGTGCCCGCATAGGGGCGCGTTGTTTATTACGAAATATGAAACACCCGGAATCGTGTGTTTAAGTATGGAAGAAAGGAGAACAAGGAATGCCTACAATTAATCAATTAGTTAGACAAGGTCGTAACGACAAAACTACAAAATCAAAATCACCAGCGTTAAACAGAGGTTTTAACTCATTAGCTAAGAAACCAACAACAACTAATTCACCTCAAAAACGTGGTGTTTGTACACGTGTTGCTACTATGACACCTAAAAAACCTAACTCGGCTTTACGTAAATATGCCCGTGTTAGATTATCAAATGGAATGGAAGTAACTGCATATATCCCAGGAATTGGACACAACTTACAAGAACATAGTGTTGTTTTAATTCGTGGTGGTCGTGTTAAAGATTTACCAGGGGTTCGTTATCACATCGTACGTGGTACAATGGACTGTGCTGGTGTTAATGATCGTAAACAAGGCCGTTCAAGATACGGTGCTAAAAAACCAAAAGCTTAAGAAAAATCAAGTATAGGAGGAAAATTAAATGGCAAGAAAAGGTCAAGTTGCTAAAAGAGACGTTCTACCTGATCCAGTGTACAATTCTAAAACTGTATCTAAATTAATCAACAACATTATGCTTGATGGTAAAAAAGGTGTTGCTCAAAACATCTTATATGATGCATTTAAAAAAGTAGAAGAGAAAACTGGAAACCCAGCAATGGAAGTTTTTGATCAAGCAATCAACAACATTATGCCAGTTCTTGAACTTAAAGTTAGACGTATTGGTGGGGCTAACTACCAAGTACCAGTAGAAGTATCTGGTGAAAGAAGAATGACTTTAGGGTTAAGATGGTTAGTAAATTATTCTCGTTTAAGAAACGAAAATACAATGGTTGATCGTTTAGCTAACGAAATTATTGATGCTTCTAACGGAGCTGGTGCTTCTGTTAAGAAGAAAGAAGATACTCATAAAATGGCAGAAGCTAATAAAGCATTTGCTCATTTCCGTTGGTAATATCCAACAAATGATAACGAAAGGAGAAAAATTATGTCTCGTGAATTCTCATTAGAGAAAACTCGTAATATCGGAATCATGGCTCATATCGATGCTGGTAAAACAACAACTACTGAACGTGTCCTTTATTACACAGGTAAAATTCATAAAATTGGAGAAACACATGAAGGTGCTTCTCAAATGGACTGGATGGAACAAGAACAAGAACGTGGTATTACAATCACTTCTGCAGCAACAACTGCACAATGGAATGGATACCGTGTTAATATCATCGATACACCGGGCCATGTAGACTTCACTGTAGAAGTTGAACGTTCATTACGTGTATTAGATGGTGCGGTTACTGTATTAGACTCAAAAGCAGGTGTTGAACCTCAAACTGAAACAGTTTGGCGTCAAGCAACTACTTATGGAGTACCACGTATTGTATTCTGTAATAAAATGGATGCTACTGGTGCTGACTTCATTATGTCTTTAGAATCTTTAGAAAAAAGATTAGGGGTACATGGTGTTGCACTTCAATTACCAATCGGTGCTGAAGATACTTTCGAAGGAATCATCGACTTAATTAAGATGAAAGCTGTTTACTTCGAAGGGACTAAAGGTGAAAACGTAATTTACAAAGATATCCCTGAGGAATATTTAGATCAAGCAAACGAATATCATGCTAAAATGTTAGATGCTGCTGCATCTTATGATGATGATCTAATGATGAAAGTTTTAGAAGAAGAAGAACCAACTGAAGAAGAAGTTAAAGCTGCTATCCGTAAAGGTGTATTGGCTGTAGAATTATTCCCAGTATTATGTGGTTCTGCTTATAAAGACAAAGGGGTTCAACCAATGTTAGATGCAGTTATTGATTTCTTACCTGCTCCTACTGATATTCCTTCAATTAAGGGGATTGATGAAGATGGTAATGAAATTGAAAAACATGCTTCAGACGAAGAACCGTTTGCTGCATTAGCGTTCAAAATTATGGCTGACCCATTTGTAGGAAGATTAACTTTCTTCCGTGTATATTCAGGAACTGTTGATTCTGGATCGTATGTATTAAATTCAACAAAAGATAAGAAAGAACGTTTAGGACGTATTCTTCAAATGCATGCCAATAAACGTAATGAAATCCAAACAGTTTATGCTGGGGATATCGCAGCTGCTGTAGGGTTTAAAAATACAACTACTGGGGATACTATCTGTGACGAAAAGAATTTCGTTATTCTTGAAAAAATGGAATTCCCTGAACCAGTTATTGAACTTGCTATTGAACCAAAAACAAAACAAGATCAAGATAAATTAGGTGTTGGATTATCTAAATTAGCTGAAGAAGATCCAACTTTCAGAACATTTACAAACCCTGAAACTGGTGATACAGTTATCGCAGGTATGGGTGAATTACACTTAGATGTAATCGTTGACCGTTTAAGAAGAGAATACAAAGTAGAAGCTAACGTAGGTGCTCCACAAGTAGCTTATCGTGAAACAATCAAAACAGCTGCTGAATGTGAAGGTAAATATGTTAAACAATCTGGTGGTCGTGGACAATACGGTCACGTATGGATCAAATTTGAACCTAATGAAGGTAAAGGATTTGAATTCGTTGATGCTATCGTTGGGGGATCTGTTCCAAGAGAATACATTAACTCTGTTAAAGTAGGTCTTGAAGATGCTCTTGCAACTGGGATGATTGCTGGATATCCAGTATTAGATGTTAAAGCGACATTATTTGATGGTTCTTACCATGATGTCGATTCATCAGAAATGGCATATAAAGTTGCTGCAAGTATGGCATTAAAAGCTGCTGGTAAAAAATGTGATCCAGTTATCTTAGAGCCAATCATGGCTGTAGAAGTAACTGCACCTGCTGAATACTTAGGTAGTGTAATGGGTGACGTATCTTCACGTCGTGGTATGATCGAAGGACAAGAAGAAAGAGGAAATGCTGTTACAGTGCAAGCTAGTATTCCTTTATCAGAAATGTTCGGATATGCTACTGATTTAAGATCATTTACACAAGGTCGTGGTAACTACACAATGATCTTCGATCGTTATGAACCAGTACCTAAATCTATTAGAGAAGAAATTATTAAGAAAAACGGTGGAAACAACTAGTATCCAATCAAAATCTTATTGATTTTTTCAACTAAATAAATTAGAATGTATATGTACAAAAATATAAACTAGGAGGAACCTTAAATGGCTAAGGAAAAATTTGACCGCTCAAAAGCGCATGTAAATATCGGAACTATTGGTCACGTTGACCATGGTAAAACAACTTTAACTGCTGCTATTACAACAGTATTATCAAAAGATGGACAAGCTCAAGCAATGGATTATGCTGCTATCGATGCTGCTCCAGAAGAAAAAGAACGTGGTATCACAATCAACACTGCACACGTTGAATACCAAACTGCAACTCGTCACTATGCACACGTTGACTGTCCAGGCCATGCTGACTACATCAAAAACATGATCACTGGTGCTGCACAAATGGACGGTGCTATCTTAGTAGTTGCTGCTACAGATGGACCAATGCCTCAAACAAGAGAACATATCTTATTATCTCGTCAAGTAGGTGTACCTTACATCATTGTATTCTTAAATAAATGTGATATGGTTGATGACGAAGAATTATTAGACTTAGTAGAAATGGAAGTTCGTGAATTATTAAATGAATATGACTTCCCAGGTGATGACACTCCAGTTATCCGTGGTTCTGCTTTAAAAGCTTTAGAAGGAGATCCAAAATGGGTTCCAGCTATTCATGAATTAATGGAAGCTGTTGATTCTTATATTCCAACTCCAACTAGAGATACTGATAAACCATTCTTAATGCCAGTTGAAGACGTATTCACAATCACTGGACGTGGTACAGTTGCTACTGGACGTGTTGAACGTGGACAATTAAACTTAAATGACCCACTTGAAATCGTTGGTATTCATGAAACTAAAAACACTGTTGCTACAGGTATCGAAATGTTCCGTAAGTTATTAGATTACGCTGAATCTGGAGATAACGTAGGGGTTTTATTAAGAGGTGTTAACCGTGAAGAAATTCAACGTGGACAAGTATTAGCTAAACCTGGATCAGTTAATCCACACAAAAAATTCAAATCTCAAGTGTATATCTTAAGTAAAGATGAAGGTGGACGTCATACTCCTTTCTTCGCTAACTATAGACCACAATTCTACTTCAGAACTACTGACGTAACTGGTGTTATTGAATTACCAGAAGGTGTAGAAATGGTTATGCCTGGGGATAACGTTGAATTAACTGTAGAATTAATTGCTCCAATTGCAATTGAAAAAGGAACTAAATTCTCAATCCGTGAAGGTGGTAGAACTGTAGGTTCTGGAAATATCTCTGATATTATTGAATAATAATTACAGAAATTTGGAAAGTCACATTAGTGGCTTTCTTTTTTTACATTTTGAAAATAATTGAAACCGCTTGAAAAGCACCCTTCACTTAGGTATAATATAAGAGCAGATATAAATCTGAAAATTCATTGTTATAAGGAGATATCAAAATGGATGAACAAGAACAAATCGTAATTAACCTAATTGTAAACAGTGGTAGTGCTCGTAGCTCTGCAATTGAAGCAATTCAATATGCAAAAGCAGGTGACTTAGCAAAAGCTGATGAATCATTACAACAAGCTAAAGAAACAGTAAACGAAGCTCATCATTCTCAAACAGAATTAATTCAAGCTGAAATTCGTGGAGAAAAAGCACCATTAAACTTATTAATGGTACATGCTCAAGACCACTTAATGACTGCTTTGGTAGTTATTGACTTAGCTCAAGAATTTATTGATGTTTACAAAAAAATCGGGTAATTTTACTAGTTAGGTGAATAAATACCATTCCTTTTTGAAGGAGTGGTATTTTTTTACAAAAAAAGACAAAAAAGGCTTTACAAGACAAAAGGGATATGGTA
>OAZY01000305.1_pt1 | contig 43117 bp, 46 predicted proteins | sample 1494931 | NCBI WGS metagenome assembly OAZY01 (sample SAMEA2579921, study PRJEB22360) | human gut metagenome | biome: human gut; feature: human-associated habitat; material: faeces | place: Denmark | collected 2008/2010 | reverse complement strand
TTAACTACAGGAGCTAATATCATGGGTGCTGTATCTCAAGCAATTGCAATCGTAGTATCTATCTTAGTATACGTACCATTCTTAATTGCTTATGAAAGATATCAAAACAAACAAGCTGCAGAAGCTGCAGAATAATTCAACAAACTTGTTTGATAATCGAAAGACGGGTTTCCCGTCTTTCTTTATTTAATAATATAGTAACTATAAGTTATCAATGATTGATAATTTATAATTGTTATAGTATTTAAGATACGTTATAATGATGAAGTTGAGGAAAAAGAGAGGTTATTATGAAAGAAAAAGAGTTTAAAATTAAATTGAATCCCGCAATACTATACTTTGAAATCTTTTATATGGTATATGTAGTTTATTTATTTATAATTGGACAAATGGTACCTGCGATAGTGTGTGCTATTTGTGGATTATTAATTATTGCATATTTTTCTTTATGGCGACCATATAAATATACAATTAATCGTAGAACATTGATAATTAATCGCCGTGTTGGTAAAGATAAAGAAATTAATATTATGACATGTGAAACAATTTGTGATCCTGTACCAAAGATGACAAAACTTATAACTAGTCCACGGGCATTAGAAATTTATGCTGAAAATAAAAAAAGATTTGTTGTAACACCAAAAAATAGAATGGGATTTATTGAAGCGATTGTAGCTGCTAATAAAAGAATTCATGTGCAATGTACTGAATATGCAGCTACTCATAGATCATATGAAAAGAAACGCAAAAGAGCTTTGAAAGAAGAAGCTAAAAAAGCAAATATGGATGCTGAATAAGCATCTTTTTCTTTTGTAAAAATGGAATATTACTTAGTTGTAATAAGTATCTTTAAGTAAACAGTTAGAAATAATTTATCATTTTAATAAAGAATTAACAAAATGATAAAAAAATATCATATAGATATTGACACCTAAATAAAGTAACTGTATAATAACGGCATATAAACATATATTAAGTGTATGGTTATGTGTTGTTTAGAAACTAACAAGGGGGAACTTAGAATGGAAATGAATAAGTTATTAGAAGATTACGGATGCTTGGCATTTAGTGATGATGTAATGAAAGAACGGATTCCTAAATCTATTTACAAGGCATTCCATGAGTCTTTAGATAATGGTGAAGAATTATCTAAAGAATGCGCAACAGTAATTGCTAATGCAATGAAAATCTGGGCATTAGAAAATGGTGCAACACATTTTACCCATTGGTTTATGCCAATGACTGGTTTGACAGCTGAAAAACATGATGCTTTTTTGGAACCTGACGGTTGTAAAGCAGTATTAGAATTTAGTGGAAAAACATTAAGAAAAGGTGAACCTGATGCATCGTCTTTCCCGTCTGGAGGATTACGGGCAACATTTGAAGCGAGAGGCTATACTGCATGGGATTGTACATCACCGGCATTTGTTAAAGATGGATCTTTATATATTCCAACTTTGTTTTGTTCATATACTGGAGAAGCATTAGATAAAAAGACACCGTTGTTACGATCTTGTGATGCATTATCTAAAGCTGCATGTCGATTATTGCCTTTGCTTGGTGAAAAAGGAATTACTAAAGTTACTGCATCTGTTGGGGCTGAACAAGAATATTTCTTAGTTGATGATAAATATTACCAAGAAAGAATGGATTTAAAGTTAACTGGACGTACTCTATTTGGGGCAATGGCGCCGAAAGGACAAGAATTAGAAGATCATTACTTTGGTAGTCTTAAACGTAAAGTGTCTGCCTTTATGAAAGATTTAGATCATGAATTATGGAAATATGGAATTCCTTCAAAAACAAAACATAATGAAGTTGCACCGGCACAACATGAAGTAGCATGCGTATATTCAAAAGTAAATATTACTACTGATAATAACCATTTATTAATGCAAATTATGCAAGATATTGCTAAAAAGCATGGTTTACGCTGCTTATTACATGAAAAGCCATTTGCTGGGGTAAATGGTTCTGGTAAACATGATAACTGGTCAGTCATTACTAATACAGGTATTAATTTATTCAATCCAGGTGCTAATCCTGCTGAAAATAAACCATTTATTGCAACGCTTGCATGTACGATTAAAGCTGTTGATGATTATGCTGATTTATTACGGATGAGTATTGCCAGTGCTGGAAACGATCACCGTTTAGGAGCAAATGAAGCACCACCTGCAATTATTTCTATGTTCTTAGGGGAAGAGTTAGATGCTCTTTTAGCAGAAATTTGTGAAGGTAAGAAAACTAGCAAATCTGATGCGGCACGTTTTGCCACTGGAGTATCAGTAGTACCAACTTTCTCAAAAGACAATACAGATCGTAATCGTACATCACCATTTGCGTTTACTGGAAATAAGTTTGAATTTAGAGCAGTTGGTTCAAGCCAATCTGTTGCTGGACCAAATACTATTTTAAATGCAATTTTAGCTGACGCAATGGAAAAAATGGCTGATGAAATTGAATCAGGCAAATCATTTGAAGATGTAGTTAAAGAATTTGTTTTAGCTCATAAACGAATTATTTTTAATGGCGATGGATATTCAGCAGAATGGGAAGAAGAAGCAGCAAAACGTGGACTTCCTAATAATAAAAATACTGTTGATGCTTTAAAATGTTTGAAAGAAGAAAAGAATTTAGAGATGTTAGATCGTTTAGGGGTTTATAGTAGAGTTGAATTAGGATCTCGTTATGAGATATTACTAGAAAACTATATTAAAACTATTCAGGTTGAGGGGTTAACAGCGTTAAAAATGGCCAAATCTCAAATTTATCCAGCAGTTTGTGATTATTTATCAAAAGTATCTTCTGAAGTGATTGCTGCTAAGGAAGCAGGTTTAGATGTTGATTTCTTAGTTGATGATGCTAATGCTTTAGCTAAATTAGTGAAGACAATGAAAGAACAAATGACAACTTTAGAAACTAATATTGCTGCAGCTCAAGCTTCTGAAGAAGAAATTTTTGAACAGGCAGTTGCATGGCGTGATGATGTTTTTGCAATGATGCAAGCATTGAGAGAAACAGTTGATCAGCTTGAAGAATCTATTGATGCTGAATATTGGCCAATGCCAACATATTTAGATTTATTATTTGGAATTTAATAATATTTCCTTTGGGATTTATATCTCAAAGGATTTTTTTATCTATATAATATATTTTAGTGCTACAAAGTTCAACAATGAGGATGGAGGCAATAATAATTATCAAGTTGGTAATTCTATTTATGCTGATGAGTTATTTGGAGCGTGTTAGTGAATTATTATTTGAGGCTGTTCAAATGGTAATTATATGACAATGGAAATAATTTTAAAACACCCAGATTATTTTGCCATAGCTTTCCCAATTTGCGAAGTGTATGAAGATAGTGTAATTACTGATGAACAGATTGAAAGTATTAAAGCTTTCCCAATTTGGTTTACTTATGCTAAAAACGATAGATCCTGCTAAAAATGCTATTTCAACGATCAAAAGATTAATTGCTACAGGTGATGATATTATTATATATAGATTGGTCTTAGTACCTAGTCTAGCAATTCTAGTTTCGATGAAAAGAAAACATTAATTAAAAGAATCTATGGAGTATATATATTCGATACTAAATAGCGTTTTATAAAATTAGTATTTATTGAATTAATAAATATTTGAATAGAATTTCTTGACTATTGTTTTAGACCATAGTGTTTAATAAAAGTGTAAAGGAGGGATAATAATGAAACGCGATGTTCTGAACAAAATTAGTCGAGTTATTAATTATGAGGAAAGTGAACGTGCTCGATTAAATGTGTATGTTGACCAGCTAGGTGATCAACAAGAGGAGTATCTTTTGATTGGGGAAGAATTAATCTTAAGACTTGATAATAAAATTAGAAAGATTACATTCGATGAAATCAAAGAGATTAACGTATCGATGTGTTCACGCTTATATAATCCAGGAATTGTGGAGTCTAATCTTGAAAAATTAATAATTAAAAGGTGGACTTATGGTAGTACCTTAGCAGTCGGACAACATCTTAATTATTATGTGGATCTAGATATCATTTTAGATGATGAAAAAATAATGATTGAGGCTTATAGTTTAAAAAATATTGTTTCTATCATAGAGATATTATCAAGTAAAGGAATTACAATTAATGATCCCTTAAAAATAAAAGACATTCTTACTAAAGGTTTGGATGATACAGCATTAGAAAAATACCTTGATAATCATTTTACTAAGCTCGCTAAAGAATATAATCTTGATAACCCGCGAGGAATAATTATTCCTTAGTAATCTAAAAACCAGATAAAAATCTGGTTTTTTCTTTTCTTAACAAAAAAATTACTTTTTCTTTAGATAAAAAAAGCTAGCATGATAGTAGCTTTTTTTAATATTGCTTATACTAAAAATAAATAAAAAGAGAAAATAAAGTAGAAATACTACAGGAGAGAATATGCTAAGCAAAGTGAATTTTAGGATAAAAACAATATACAATATTTTACGTCCATCAGAAAAAAAGGTAGCTGATTATATATTAAATTATTGTGGAAAGCTAGAAGATTTATCAATGACGTTATTGGCCAAAGAAGTTGCTGTATCGCAGCCAACTGTAATGCGTTTTGTTAAAGCGATAGGCTATGACAGTTTCAAACAATTTAAATTAGAGTTAGCTAAAAATTATGATAAAGAAAATAATATAGATATTTTATATGTTTTTTCAATAAACGCCGATGATAAAATTATGGATCTTCCAGGTAAAATTGTAGCTACAGCAACATCGATGCTGGAAAATGCATTAAAATCTCTTTCTTTAGTGAATTATCAAAAAACCGTAGCTTTAATTAATCAAAGTCAGCATATTTCAATATATGCTGTTGAGAATTCAATGGGTGTAGCTCATGATTTAATGACTAAATTAATATATTTAGGAAAGAGTGTTACTTGTCATAGTGATTACTATCTCCAAAGTATTGATGCAAGTAATCTGACAAGAGATAGTTTAGCGATTGGAATATCTTATTCAGGAAATTCTAAAAATACAGTCGAAGTCTTGAAGATTGCTAAAGATGCTGGAGCTCAAACGATTGCTATTGTTAATTTTGAAAATACCATGTTAACTCGATATGGTGATATTGTTTTATCAACAAGTAATGATCAGTTTTTGTATGGAGATGCAATTTTTTCACGAACTGCTCAAATTGCATTAGTCGATATGATCTATATGGGTGTGATTATCAGTGATTATGATAATTACACTAAAAAACTAGATCACTATAGTAGATTAATTAAACATCGTGGATATCAAAAAGAGGAGCTGTGAATGTAGTTTTTCTACATCTACCACCTCTTTTTATTAACGCTTTCTTAACCAAGTTTTAAAGAAAAAAGAATAGATAGAAATTTATTTAGTTAGCTATAATGCAGTTGTTCGAGGAGGAAAAAGAATGTTAAAACTAGAAAGGATCGTTAAGTCATTTGATGGTATAAATATTTTAAATAATCTTAGTTTGGAGATACCTAAGGGGCAAATTGTTTCAATTTTAGGACCTTCAGGAAGTGGGAAAACTACTTTATTAAATCTTATTTTAGGAATTAGTGAGGTTGATAGTGGACGAATTATTTTTGAAAATGAGGATTTAACTTATGTTCCAATGGAAAAAAGAGGCTTTAATATTGTCTTTCAAGATTATGCTTTGTTTCCTAATTTAAATGCCTATGAAAATATAACGTATGGTTTAAAGAACAAACCGGATATTTCAACTAAAGAAGAAGTAGATGAGCTGATACACTTGTTAGGATTGGAGAAGCATTTAGATAAAAAGATTGATCAATTATCAGGAGGACAAAAACAACGGGTTGCATTGGCTCGAACAATGGTAATGAAACCTAAGATTCTTCTTTTAGATGAACCGTTAAGCGCTTTGGATGGAGTAATCAAGGAATCTATTAAAGAGCGAATTAAGATTATTGCTAAGGAGTACAATTTAACTACTATTATTGTTACTCATGATCCAGAGGAAGCATTAACATTATCAGATCAAGTTTTGATTATTAATGAAGGAAAAATATCTCAGTTTGGTAAACCAGAGGAAATTATTAATCGTCCAAGTTGTGATTTTGTTCAAGACTTCATTTTAAATCAGCTGGAAATAAAAAGAAGAAATATTATGACTTTGTTTAGTCCGGTGGTATAAAGAAATGAATAAAAATCGAGAAATCAAGTTTATTTATATAATTGTTATTGCTGTTTTTGGGATATTTCTGTTATTACCAATTGGGTCACTGTTAATACAATCTTTCTATAATAATGGGGGTTTAACGTTAAATAATTATTTACAAACTTATCAAACAACAGGATTTATGCATGCTTTAAAAAATAGTTTTGTTGTTTCTGGAGTGAGTGCTCTAGTAACAGTAATACTGGCATTTATTGTTGCTTACACTTTAAATTATACGAATATGTTTAAAGGGTTGAAAAGGATAATTAATAATGTTTCGATGTTGCCAATGTTGTTGCCGACCATTACTTATGGATTTGCAATTATCTATTCGTTTGGAAAACAAGGGTTGTGGACAAAGTTATTTGGTTTTCAATTATTTGATATATATGGTTTTAAGGGATTGATGCTAGGGTATGTTATATATACTTTTCCGATTGCTTTTATGTTAATTAATAACGCTATTAGTTACATTGATAAAAAATTTATTATTGTTTCCAAATTAATGAAAGATAGTGAATTTAGGACATTAATGATTACTTTGATTCGACCTTTATTAGGAACTTTGGTTGCAGCCTTTATTCAGTCATTCTTTCTAAGTTTTACAGATTTTGGGATTCCTGCATCGGTGGGTGGAAAGTATGATGTTGTTGCTAGTGTACTTTACAATAAGATGTTGGGAAGTATTCCAAATTTTGCAGGTGGGGCAGTTGTTGCAATGACAATGCTGATTCCTTCAATCATCAGTATTATTTTATTGCATCGGCTTGAAAAATATAATATTCGTTATAATAAAATCTCTACGATTGAAATCAAACAGAATCGTTTTCGTGATTGGTTTTGGGGGACACTGAGCATAACGATTAATGTAATTATTATTGCTGTCTTTATAGTAATTATAATTGTGCCGTTTGTTGGAGAGTGGCCATATCGAATTAGTTTTACTTTTCAAAATGTTATTAATGTTTTTAGTGATGCAACATTGCTAGGGGTAATAAAAAATTCATTAATCACTGCAATCTTTACAGCCTTACTAGGAACACTTGTCGTATATGGAGCAGCGCTGGCTAGTGCCCGGAGCACTTTAAATAAATTTTTGAAAAAGATAATTGAAAGTATTGCTCTAGCTACTAATACTATTCCTGGTATGGTATTAGGGATAGCATACTTGTTAATGTTCTCTGGGACAGTGCTCCAAAATACTTATATCATCATTATTTTGTGTAATATCGTTCATTTCTTTTCATCGCCATATTTAATGATGAAAAACTCATTGACAAAGATGAATGGTTCATTTGAAACAACTGCGAAACTGATGGGTGATAGCTGGTTTAAAACGGTTATTAGAGTTATTACACCTAATGCAATTTCATCAATTTTAGAAGTATTTAGTTATTATTTTATTAATGCTATGGTCACTGTTAGTGCGGTTATCTTTATTGCTGGGGCGCGGACGATGGTGATGACGACAAAGATCAAAGAGTTACAGCATTTTGCTAAATTTAATGAAATCTTTGTTTTATCAATCTTGATTTTATTAACTAATTTATTAGCTAAAGGAGTATTTAGTTACTTTAGTAAGCAAAGAAGAGAAAGGAAAACATTAAAATGAAAAAGAAATTATTAAAGGGGTTAGTAGTTAGTTCGTTACTTTGTGCTTCACTTTTAACTGGATGTTCTTCATCAAATGATCAGGTTGTTATTTATTCAAATGCCGATGATGAAGCTGTAACGGCAATGAAAAATGCATTAGATAAAAATGGTTATGAGGGACAGTATTTATTTCAGACTTTTGGAACCACTGAATTAGGAGGTAAGTTATTGGCTGAAGGAACTAATATTGAGGCAGATCTAGTAACAATGAGCTCGTTTTATCTTGATAGTGCTCAAGAACAAAAAAAGATGTTTGTTGATTTAGATTTTGATACTCAAGCATTAGATGAATATCCATCTTATTACACACCGATTACTTCACAAGAAGGGGCTATTATTATTAATACTGAAGAATTAAAAGCAAATAGTCTTGAAACACCAACCTGTTTAAAAGATTTAGCTAAGCCAGAATACAAAGATATGATCTCAGTTACGGATATAGCATCTTCATCAACAGCATGGTTATTAATTCAGGCATTAGTAAGTGAATATGGCGAAGATGGAGCAAAGGAAGTATTAAAAGGAATTTATGATAATGCCGGAGCACATATCGAAGATTCAGGATCAGGCCCAATTAAAAAAGTTCGAGCTGGAGAAGTAGCGATTGGCTTTGGTCTACGTCATCAGGCGGTACGTGATAAAGCTGATGGACTTCCAATCGATTTTGTTGACCCAACAGAGGGAAATTTTAGTTTGACTGAATCAGTTGCAGTCGTAAATAAAGATGGTAGTGAACATCAAAAATTAGCAATGAAGATGGCACAATGTATTATTGAAAGTGGACGTAAAGAGCTGTTAGAAACCTACCCTAATCCCCTTTACCAAGGAGAAACTAGTGATAGTGCAAATAAGTCAGCATATCCAAAAACTTTTAGTGAAAAATTGACTGCCGAATTATTAGAAAAACATCAAAAATTATCAGAAGAATGTAAGTAGGAGAAGAAAATGAAAGATTATAAATTATTAACACCAGGGCCGTTAACAACAACAGCAACAGTAAAGCAAGAAATGTTATTTGATCATTGTACATGGGATGATGACTATAAAAAAATTACTTTAAAAATTAGGGACCAATTATTAGAATTAGCTCATGTAAGAGCTGAGCAATATACTGTAGTACTGATGCAAGGAAGCGGGACTTTTGGAGTAGAGTCAGTAATTACAAGTGTAATTGGCGAAAATGAAAAACTGTTGATTGTCGCTAATGGTGCTTATGGAAAAAGAATGAAAGATATATGTGAGCACGTAAGAATTAATCATGAGATAATTGAGTTTGCTGAAAATGAAAATCCTAGTGCAGTAGCTGTTGCTGAAAAATTAGATGAAGAAAAAGAAATAACTCATGTTGCTATCGTTCATAGTGAGACAACATCTGGGATCTTAAATGATATTGAGAGTGTAGCAAAAGTAGTTAAAGAAAGAAATAAAGTATTTATCGTTGATGCTATGAGTAGTTTTGGTGGTGTTGATATTGAGGTAGGAAAATTAGGGGTTGATTTTATTATAAGTAGCGCAAACAAGTGTATTCAAGGAGTTCCTGGTTTTTCATTTGTGATTGCTAATAAAAATTTATTACTAGCTAGTCGAGGTAAAGCAAGAAGTTTATCATTGGATTTATATGATCAATGGGAAACGATGGATAAAGATGGAAAATGGCGTTTTACTTCACCAACCCATGTCGTACTGGCATTTTCAAAAGCGTTAGATGAGATGTTGGAAGAAGGTGGAATAGCTGCTCGAAGTAAACGTTATTATGATAATAATCGTTTGCTAATTGAAAAAATGGCTGAAATGGGAATGAAAAGCTATGTTGATTTAGCTTATCAAGGACCAATTATTACTACTTTCTATTATCCTGAAGGAAAAGAATTTGCTTTTAGTGAGATGTATGATTATATAAAAGCACGTGGTTATGCAATTTATCCAGGAAAGTTAACTACTGCTCAAACATTCAGAATTGGTAATATTGGTGAAATTTATGAAGCAGATATATTAAATTTATGTTCAATTATTAAAGATTTTTTAGCGGAGGTAGCATAATGAGTAGAATTGAAGCAGTAATTTTCGATTGGGCAGGAACTACAGTTGATTATGGTTGTTTTGCTCCTGTTCAAGCATTTAAAGATGCTTTTAATAATTATGGATTAGAGCCAACTAATGACCAAATTAGAGAACCAATGGGGATGTTGAAGATTGATCATATTAAAACAATGTTAGAAATGCCAGTATTGAATGAAGCATTTAAGGCTAGATATGATCGTGAATTTAATGAACAGGATATACATAAAATTTATGATTTATTTGAGTCATCATTAATGACAGGTATTACAAAACATACAGATGTTAAGCCGTATGTTTTAGAAACTGTGGCAAAACTAAGAGAATTGGGAATTAAGATTGGCTCAACTACTGGATATACAGATATGATGATGGAGCCAGTATTAAAAAGTGCCAAGGAGCAGGGGTATCAACCTGATTGCTGGTACTCACCTGATGCTACTAATCACTTTGGACGCCCTTATCCTTATATGATTTTTAAAAATATGATTGAACTGCATATAAGCAGTGTAAAAAATGTAATCAAAGTTGGTGATACAATTTCTGATATTCAAGAAGGTGTTAATGCAGGGGTAATCGCAGTTGGTGTCATTGAGGGAAGTTCAACTTTGGGATTGAACGAAGAAGAATTTAATGCTTTAACACCTAAAGAACGGAATCGTGCAATTGAACGGGTTAAAGAAGCATATTTAGATGCTGGTGCTGATTATGTAATTAATAACTTAAGCGAGCTAATTGCACTCATACAAGAAGTAGAGTTATTTTAAAAGGGTAGATTACCCTTTTTCTATTTTTGAAAACGCTTAAAAAATAGGTTGACTAGATTATTGAAACCGCTATAATAATGCCTATACAAAAAAAGCGAGGTACTAATTAAAATGTTTAAGCGGGTAATAGTTTTGGTGTTTGGTGTTGTGGTCGTTGCATGTAGTTCAGCTCTAACTTTGAAAGCGGCCATTGGAGTAGGTGCATGGGATGCTTTGGCACAGACAGGGAGTTTAGTTACAGGGATAGAGGTAGGAACAATTGGTATGTTTTGTAATTTTTTATGTATCTTTGTTCAAGTGGCAATACTTAGAAGAAAATTTAAGCCGATCCAGCTATTACAAATTCCTGTTTGCATCTTATTAGGGCTAATTGTTAACTTCATGTTGTATGAAGTATACAGTAATTTTACGATTAATACATATTGGATGAATGTTGGATTATTAATTTTGGGATATATCGTCAGTGCTTTTGCAGTAGGAATGGTAATGGTTCTAGATATTGTTACATTTGCTTTGGAAGGAGCTTGTATGGCTGTTAGCGGAGTTACTGGAAAGAAATTCCATGTTTTACGGCAAGGGGTTGACGTAGTTTCAATTTTATTAGTAATTATAATTGTAATTATTACTGATGTGCCTTTAGCAGTACGAGAGGGAACTATTATTGGAATGTTTTTATTTGGTCCAATGATGGGGATTTTTATGAAATTGCAAAAACCAGTGTTTAAGAAATTTGGTTTAATTGATTATAATTAGTGATAGTAAACAGTATTATTTGTAATACTGTTTTTAATTAGAAATAATATACCTCATATGTAGTGCCCTCACAAAGTTGAACTTAGGAGAGCACTGCATTAACAGCAATTTAAATAAATTTTTGCAAATCTCCATATGATTTTTCTTCGAAAGCTTTTAATGTTTCCATGAGCTTAATAATATCTTTTTTAGCATGATTGTAATCAGCTATATTACGAATTGCATTGATGATTCCCATCGTACTTCCAATCATCATCATTTCTGCAATATGACTAGTTGATTTATCGGTCAGTGTTTGCATATTGATCATTAAGTAAGTACGAATTTTTTCAAAAGAACCAATTCCTCTTTCGTCATATCCATGACTATTTAACTTTTCTTTAGCATCTTTATGGATTTTACAATAGCCTTCATATTTTTCTTTTAAATATCTTTTAAAGTCTCTATCTTCAACGATTTTTTCTAATTGCTCAATCGTTTCAACTCCCATTTGCGAGTTTTGATAAATAAAGTTTAATAATTTTACATTATCATTCATTTTTTCACCCAATAATAGTGTGTGCAGCAAAATATTAAATATGCAAAAGCCTAAGTTTTTTTTATTTAGCATATATTAAAATATGGGAGAGGTGAACCATGTATATACCCAATCTTGATCCGTATAGTTTTACTGGAACTGCAGTGATCTTAGGATATCTATTGACAAATGATTTTACTACGAGTGAGCAAGCTGCTTTGGGAGCATGGTTTAATGTTGTAGGTGATATTTTAGCTTCAAACTCTTCTTGGTCAGCTGTCTTAGAAGAACGCTCAACGCCACCGAGTGATGATGACAACGATGATCGTCAAAATGATCTTGATGTACTTAATGATGCCATTGATAAGTTAAAAGAAAGTATTGAAAAACTGCAAAATAAAAAGAAGTCTAATGATTAATCAAAATAACTTAAGTAAAGTTATTTGATAAGTTTAGACTTCTTTTTTCTTTGCCATAAAAAGATGATCATAAGCATGATCAAGGCACCAGAAGTGTCAATTAGAACATCTTTAAATTGTCCACTGCGCCCTGGAATAAACAATTGATGAAATTCATCACTACATGCATAAATAAATGTGACTAATAATGATAATGATAAAGTATGCTTAGATATAACGTTACTTAGTGCATAATAAAGTAAGAGTAATAAGATTGCATATTCACTCATATGAGCGGCTTTTCTAATTATAAAAGTTAATGTATCACGATCAATATTAATAACTTTTAAAATTATTTCAGCAATAAAATTACTTTGATTTGAAGAGTCATTACCATTAGTGTGTGACATTATAAAAATAAAGATCATCCAAATTAGGGCAGGAATAAAATATTTTAATTTTTTCATAATTGTTATTATAGAAGAGAAATGTCGTCTTTACAAATACTTTATTGCAAAAATAAAAAATATTTGCAATTATATACAATTAGCGTATAATCTTAGTGTATATATCGGATGATAATGGCGAAAGAGATTCTAATTGAACACCGAAGAATTAAAGATTTCAGGTAAAAGGATCGCTATTGGACGAACCTCTGGAGAGACTTATTAAATTAAGCACCGAAGGAGCAAGCCTATTTATAGGTGAAACTCTCAGGTAAAAGGACAGTGGGATGAATAGTTTTTTTCATTATTAATTCCGACTTAATTATTTTAAGAAGGAGTTTTTTTATGCAATTTATTACAAATTTACTTACAAAAATTGATGAGCTTGTATGGGGCTTACCGCTTATTTGTCTATTGTTGGGAACTGGAATTTATTTCACATGCAAGCTAAAACTGTTGCAATTAACGAAATTGAAATTAGCGTTTTCATGTATTTTTAAAAAACAGGATAATGATGAAGGTGATGTATCAAGTTTTCAGGCTCTTTGTACAGCACTATCTTCTACGATCGGGACAGGAAATATTGTTGGAGTAGCTACCGCGATTGCGGCCGGAGGACCAGGAGCATTATTTTGGATGTGGGTATCAGCTTTTTTTGGAATGGCTACAAAATATGCTGAAGGCTTATTAGCAATTCGTTACCGTATCAAAGATGAAAATAATCAAATGGCAGGGGGACCAATGTATTATTTAGAACGGGGTTTAGGAAGTAAATGGTTAGCTAAGATTTTTGCTTTTTTTGGAGTTGCTGTGGCGTTATTGGGAATTGGAACATTTACTCAAGTTAAATCAATTTCTGATGCAATGGAGTTATCGTTTAATGTTCCACCAATTGTTACAGCGATTTTATTAACGATCACTGTAGGTTTTATTACAATTGGCGGGATTAAAAGAATTGCGAATGTAGCAGAAAAAGTAATTCCTATGATGTGTATTCTTTACATCGGTGGTGTTGTGATTATTTTAATTACTCATTTTAACTTAATCCCGCAGACAGTTGTATTAGTGGTTCATAGTGCATTTAATCCTCAAGCAGCTCTTGGTGGTGGTATAGGTATTACTATGACAATGGCAATGCAAAAAGGAATTAGTAGAGGAATTTTTTCAAATGAAAGTGGTCTTGGAAGTGCACCAATTGCCGCTGCTGCAGCAAAAACTGATTCATGTGTAGAACAAGGATTGGTATCAATGACTGGAACGTTTATTGATACAGTTGTTATTTGTACCATGACAGGAATTGCAATTTTACTTACTAATAGCCATACTAGTGGTTTAGAAGGTGCCGCAATGACTACACAAGCATTTAGTAATGGTTTATTTATTCCTATGATTGGGAAGTATATTGTTAATATTGGATTAATTTTCTTTGCATTTACTACTATAATTGGTTGGAATTATTATGGTGAGAGATGTATGTATTATTTAAAGGGTTTAAAAGCGATTCCATATTATAAATTTATTTATATTGTCTTTATTGCAATTGGTCCTTTTATGTCATTAGAATTTATTTTTATTCTCGCAGATATTGTTAATGGTTGTATGGCTATCCCTAATTTAATTGGTTTAATTGGATTAAGAAAAGAGGTCATAGTACAAACTCAAGCATATTTTACTGATGAAGAGGTTATAAATCAAGATGAATTAGTATATGATTAAAGGGGCTGTAACGGATTAAATGATATGCTTCCTTCTAGGTAGACAAGTGAAATAATAAAAAATTGTCACTTAGAAGGGGGTATGTCAAAGATTAAAATTTTTATTCGTTACAGTCCTTTTTTGATTTAAGTGTTTTTGCCAAGAAATAAGTTTAAGATAAAATATGCTATTTAAATAATATAATATTTGTATAAATAGACTGTTGCACTTATGTTGATCATTAATATTCTGTATCAGTAAGACTTGTTCCAGCACAAATTTTTAGAAATTGTTTTTCTTCATAATTGGCAATAGCATTCGAAATTTTTTCTTTCTCGTATAAGGTTGTTCTAGAATCTATTATTACTATAGTATTATTTTGAAAGAAATTGTATGATTTTAATAAATATTCAATTCCTCGAGTAATGATTATTATTCTATTTTTTCAGCGTTCAGATATTCTAAATTATAACTGTTTAAAAGTAACGGAGTTATATTAATTCGATTGCGGGAAAAATTTTTTTCAAGAAAAAGATTTATCATTTCTATCTCGGACATTAAATCAGATAACAATATGATTATTACAGGTAATTGAAAAAGATGATCCTTAAAAAAATAGATTAAAATTGTTTTGAAAATGTGAGATTGTTCTAGAAATTTACCATATTTATGACTAAGACGAATATATAAATCATAAAATTTTTGATTGGAAAGAAATATTTTATAAATGTGCTCTTTACGTTCCTCTGTCCACTGGTTGGCAAAAAGAAAGTTATTAGTACAAAAATAAACTAAATACATATAATCATAGTCTTTTTTTGAAAAATCTATGTTAAGCTGATTCCCAATTACATTATGTAAATATTTTTTCAAATCATTGTATATAAAAATCTCTTTAAATTTTTCAAGCTCCTTTGGTATAGATAAATTGTCATTGTGGTCTTTTCTTTTCCACAAAAGTGACATTAGACATTCAAAATAATCATATTCATTTGTAGCGTTATTAAGAAATTCAAAAGTAATTGACTGGTTAGTAGATATAATAAATTCTTTAATAAGTTTTATTGAATATTCATCAATATCGCAACAATCTATACCGCATTTGTAGTATAAAAGAGCAATCAAAAATCGAATTCTGTATTCTTCCCCTATAACTTTATTTTTTTTAATATCCAAACCGATACTGCGGATATATTTAATACATTTTTGTCGTATTCGATATGCACTGGATTTTGCAAGATAGTTATCTTCCGCAAATACCAAAAAAGAATGGTTTGATTCATTGGTTATCATAAACTTGATACAATGCAATACGAGCTTTGGTATATAGCATGGAGTAAATCAGAAAATGTAATATCTTCGTATATAATTAATTTAAGTTCCAATGAATTTGTTATATTTATTTCTGCAATTCCATTGAAATCAAAATTCAACTCGTTAATTATTGAAATTATACTGGTACTGCTAAATGTAAGTATATACTTACATTCTTTTACAGAAGTGACTCTCTTAAGCTTGAGGGGATAGGTTATTATGCATAGAGATATTTTTAAAGATGTTGTTGATTTAGTATGTTGTAATTATATTTCAGATTTAAGATTTTTAGTAAAAGAAGTGTATCAAAAGATACATAAAATAAATTTTAAAGAATATGATATATGTGAATTGCAAAAATTTTTTTCATATGTTTTTAATATAGAAATATCTAATTATGAAGATATAGAAAAGTTCTTGAATAATTAGCAAATATATTATTTTAGGAAAATTACGAAAACAAGAATATACTACAAAATTTATCTTGCTACGATAAAAAATAGATACAATATTATTAATGTAATAGAACAAAATATCGTATAATTATTTTTTGATTAATATTAACGTAAGGCATAAAAAAGTGATATAGTTTTTGTTTTATATCTCTTTTGACGGGAAAATAATGAAAAAGATAGTAACTAAAGAGAGCATTGATACTGAAGTTAGTAGTTTTAAAATAATAGATTATAAATGTGAAAACGGATGTACTTACTTTTATGTTGCATGTCCCACTTGTGCAAAAAAGTTAATAGATTGATAGCTATAGAACCAAGTAAAGAAGGAGATATACTTATAGAAGTAGCCGTAACTAGTGAGTAGTTTTTTTACTATTTTAGAATGTTACAGCTCTTTTTAGTTTTGTGAAAAAATTATGCCTTTTTTATAAAATAGATATGCTATGATTTTTATATAGTTTATTTTAAATAGAAAGATAAAAGGATTAAGTATTTTATCTAAGATACTAATTATATATATATTGTTTTACTTTGTAATTGGAGCAGTTCTAATTAGAGCTGTGCCAAATGATTTATATATATGATTAATAGTCACAGGTATAACTTTTATAGGAGTGATTTTAATTTCAAAAGAATACTTTAAAAATAATTTTGTGAATCATTCTATGTTGGTTATGGAAAAACAGTTTAAAAATGACAATTATTTAATTTTATCTTGTAATGATCTATAGTTTTCTAACTTAAATGAATTAATAATAACTGCACTAATATACAATAACGAGTTAATCGGAAACTTATATGTCAATAACTATTTTTATCATATATAAAAATAACAATATTTTAACAAATTAAAAAACTATGATAATATCAATGTTTTTTTTACGACATGGTAAACTGAAAATAATTAGTGATAAAAAATATCTTGCTTAATAAAAAAAATTCATCTATACTTCCAATATAATCATAAATAAAGGGGGAAGAAATATGATTGATTCTGGAGATACAGGATTTATGATAATCTGTACAGCATTGGTGTTATTGATGACACCAGGATTAGCTTTTTTCTATGGCGGAATGGTTAGAAGAAAAAATGTGGTTAATACGATGATGACTTCAATTTTTGTAATTGGAATAGCAATGGTTATGTGGATATTATTTGGATATTCCTTGGCGTTTGGAAATGATCATCTAGGAATAATTGGGGATCTAAGCTTTTTGGGCTTGAGTAATGTAGGAACGACGCCAGGTAATTATGCCAGTACGATTCCGGATTTAGGCTTTGCAGCATTTCAAATGATGTTTGCAATTATTACACCAGCTTTAATTACTGGCGCTGTAGCGGGAAGAATGAAGTTTAAAGCGTTGTTTATTTTTATAATTGTCTGGTCAACAATCGTCTATTATCCTATGGCTCACATGGTCTGGGGATTAGGGGGATTCTTGGCTGAAATTGGTTCAGTAGATTTTGCTGGTGGAAATGTTGTTCATATTAGTTCTGGAGTAAGCGCGCTAGTATTGTGTATTATCTTGGGTAAACGTAAGGATTATGATCATGCGAAATATCGTATTCATAATATTCCGTTTGTTGTACTAGGTGCAAGCCTTCTATTATTTGGGTGGTTTGGTTTTAATGCTGGAAGTTCTTTAAAAGCTGACGGATTAGCAATACACGCTTTTATGACAACTGCTGTTGCTGCTGCTTCAGGAATGTTATCATGGATGTTGATGGATGTTTGGAAAATTAATAAACCAACTTTAGTGGGAAGTGTAACCGGCCTAGTTGTCGGGCTTGTAGCAATTACTCCTGGTGCAGGATTTGTTCCGATTTGGTCTGCAGTTATTATTGGTTTTGTTGGTAGCCCAATTTGCTATTTTATGATTTCTAAAGCAAAACAATATTTTGGATATGATGATGCTCTAGATGCATTTGGATGTCATGGAATAGGTGGTATCTGGGGTGGTATTGCAACGGGGCTTTTTGCTCAAACTTCAATCAATGATGTAGCTAGATGGAATGGGTTATTCTTCGGAGATACAAACTTATTAATTGCACAAATTATTAGCATTTTACTAACAATAGTAGTTGCTGTGATAGGTACTTTAATTTGTATAGGAGTTGTACGGCTATTTACACCATTACGAGTTGATAAACGTGATGAACAGATGGGGTTAGATATGTCTGAACATAATGAGACAGCATACCCATCATTTAATGGATTAGAGTAAGGAGGAGTGATTTGTGATTAAAATAGAAGCATTTGTTCGTGAAGATAAGTTTGAGGATGTTAAAGAAGCTTTAGCTAAAATTGAAGTTCGTGGGATTACAGTTTATCAAGTTATGGGGTGTGGAATTCAAAAGGGCTATCGTGAAGTAATTAGAGGTAATGAAGTAGAAATAAATATGTTACCAAAAATTAAATTTGAAATTATAGTAAGTGATGAAGTTTGGGAAAAGAAGACAATCAAGGCAATTCAAACCGCAGCATTTACGGGGAATCCTGGAGATGGCAAAATAATTAGTTATGATCTAAAAAGTGCTTTGCGAATTAGAACCGGTGAAACCGATAAAGATGCAATAAATTAAAATTACTGGATGTTATTCCAGTAATTTTTTATGTAAAAATCAAACATTTAAATATTTAACTTTATGATCTTTGTATACCGTAATTGTTGAATTTGCAGTATTTAAAGCAATATCACCAATTCGTTCAATACTAGAAATAATATCAATGATGATAGAAGCAGCGATATTATCTTCGCAAATACCGTCACGCATTCGGACTAGATGATTTTGACGACACTCAATTTCTAAAGCATTTAAAGTATGTTCTTTTTTGTTTAAAGAAGAAAGAAGTTTATTTGCATTATCGTGTTCATAAATATCTAGAGCATCTTGGACCATTTCTAAAGCGAATTTATACATTTTATTTAAATCATCGATTGCTTCGTTAGAAAATTTACCTTTTTCATCGTAAACAAGTTTGTAATAATTAGCTAAATTACTAACAATGTCACCAATTCGTTCAAGATTTTTGATAATTTGATAATTTTTAAAGTATTCATTAGTTTGCTTTTTTGCTAATGTGGGCTGTTGAGCAATTTTTAACAAGTATTTAGATAAACGAGAATCATATTTATCTATTAGTGCTTCAATTTCGATAATTTCATCATAATCTTCACTATTTTTAGAGATTAAATAAGTATAAGATAATTTAATATTGGCTATAACATTTCGTCCCATTCGGAGTGTATTCTTTTTAGCAACTGCTAATGCTCCGACAGGAAGTTTGTCAATTAAAGTATCATCTAGCTCATCGATATTTTCAATGAGCGTATCATGATGATCATTCCCAGGAATTAACTTTTCTAATAAAATAACACAATAGCGAACAAAAGGAATAACTAAAATAGTTGAAGCTATATTAAAAATGAAGTGTGCTTGAGCAATATACATTTCTTGACTGCCGTTTAGCAGCAAATTGACCCAATTAGTTAAATTAACGAATGGTTTTAAAACGAGCATTCCTATTATTGCACCTGCTAGATTATAAACAACATGAAACCAGGCAGCTCGTTTAGTTGAAATAGATCCGCCTAAAGCGGCAATAACCGCAGTAATACAAGTACCAATGTTGGCCCCAAAAATAAATGCAGCACCAGCAGCAGGAGTGATTGAACCAGTTGTAAAAAGTTTTTGGACTACACCGATAACAGCAGTAGATGATTGCATGATGCCTGTTGCTATAGTTCCACCTAGAAGTGCCCACCATGGTTTTTTTCCTAACGTTGTCATGATACTTGTAAACCAAGGTTCTTTAGCAAAGGCTATCATTTGATCACTCATTATTTGTAGACCAACAAATATTAGTCCAAAGCCCAGAACAACTTTGCCGATGTATCCAATCGTCTTTTTTTTAGCTAAAACGGGTACTAAAATGAGAATATCCTTATAAATAAAGGGGAAATAGACAAATAAAGCCAATAAAAATCAATGAATTACAACGGAATTACAACAAATGAAAGAGCCTAATATGACGACTTATACTAAGAAATAAATGGATATTATGTGATAGAGGATTTTTATAACCAACTTTAATTAAATCATAAAAATCTTAATTAATCTTAATTTCATCAAAAAATCAAAATATATTATGTTAAAATACGGTTATAGATATTATAAAATCTTTTTGATTTAGTAATTGGTATTCTTGGAGGAAACAATATGATAAAAGGTAAGTTTTGGTATACGACATTTGTTTTATTACAGTCTATCAGTTAATTCATATAATATAATAACCGATAGAGTATAAATGCACACTTATTTCTGATATTATACGCGTGAATATTTGTATTAAAAGCGTTATGGTCTTACAGGTGCACAGTAGATAATGACAGATGAGCTTAATGAGGTTAGGAGTGAGTAATATATGAAGAATAAAGAGAGCATAGGCATATTATTAGTAGCCTTAGGAATTATTGCTATGTTAATATCTTTTAATGATATCATTAGTATTCTTGTTGATATAGTAGGCAAATTATTTAAATTAGAATTACCTGTTGTATTTTTTAGTTCGTTTTTATTTAGAGCATTCATAACATGTATAGGTGGACTAATATGTCTATCAGGAGCTTTGGTTTTGAAAAATAAAAATAATCGATGTACGTAAAAAGTGATATATTTATGTATATTTCGATTTTTTGAATTGAAAAAATACTGATTATTTGCTAATCATACTAATTTAATATATATTGATTATGGGGGGGGAAGTCCTTTTCTAAAATAAAACATATACATACACTTACTTACTGGCATCGTTAATAACTTGAATGTAAGTTGTTTGGTTGATTTTTTAATTTATACTTGCCCTTCCCCCTCTTTACATTTTGTCTGGATTAACCCCACTCTCCCTAATCCAGACATGTTCTTCTATATGAATCAAGAAGAATTATAAGGGGAATGTCATTTAGTTAAAATGCCAACATTGTCATTCGACGCTAGTATAGATGAATAAATAGCTTTGGATTCTCTTAATTCACCAAAAACAAATATATTATGTTGGAACAAAATTGAAGATATTAGACAGTAATTCAAATCAAATTCTTATTGAAGGTTGGAGGTAGGAGTATGATAAAAGGTAAATTTTGGTATATGAAATTTGTTTTATATCACTCTATCAGTTATTACATGTGTTAACTGATAGAGTATAAACATACTTTTATCCATGACTATAGTATTATTCAAAATGAGATAAAACACAACTGTTTCATGCATATGTTTTCTTATTGACTTGATAGAATTTGAATTAAAAGGAGATGAAATTCATGAAAAAACTTATGTGTTCGCTTTTGGCTACAATCATATGCTTAGGAGTTACTGGATTTCCTGTATATGCACAAGAGATGCCCAATATTGAAGATAATAATGTTGAAGAAATCGATTCATTATCATCTACATACGACAGTTCTTTAATAGATTGGGATTCTATCGACTTTATTTCTGTTTTTTATTTAGATGGAAGTTTAGAGGAAGACCCATTCTTAAAAGAAGCACAAGACAGGGGAATATCAATTATTTTAGAGCCTACTGTCTACATACAGACGAGAGCAAGCAGTTTTAAACATTTTAAAAGCATATCTTGGATAAGTCGTTCTGATGGTATATCACTGAGCGTAATGCCTAACAGTCCTTTCACAATTAGCAAAGAATCTGCTTGGTCAGAGATATATAAATTTATTCAATACCATCCCATGTATACTCAAGTAAAGAATGATACAAAGCAAACAAGTATGTATAACCAGTTTGTATGTCATGCAGACTTTGCAAAAGGATTCAAAACACCATGGAATCTTGAACCGTGGAGGCAGGATAAAGGCTACTGGGGATTTGTCAGAGGTGGCTGTAACTAAGATACTAATATTTTATGATATAATGAATAAAATATTAAACGGTAAAATGAGGAAAGGAATTTATTATGTGGATACTATTTGGAATTTTAGCAATTTTATTTACAGCAATAAATATGTTGTTTACACTAAATCATAAAAATGGAAAATGGTTTGGATTTGTTGCAATATCTCTCACTGCTTTAACACTATGTGCATTTCATAATATGAGTGCTGATTATGTGAACAATCAAGATTGGTCATCATTGCAGGATATAGTTCCCACTATGACCAAAATGTATTGGATTTTTACTGCTATTTCTATAATAATAAATGGTTTTTGCCTTTGGAAAAATAACTCCAAATGATTTTCATGATAATGATAAGACAAATATTTGTACCAATTTAAAATTGAAAGTACATGATAATACTTTTCAATAAACAGCTAGTATTCTTTGATTTTAAAGAAGCTTTTGCTCATGAATAGAAAACAGATGGAGTGAATCGGGCACGGTGTCGGGAAAATCTCTCAGATTTTTCCGACATCCTTTGGAAGTGCCCGGTTTGCTCCATCTGTGAGCGAGCCTGTGGCAAGCGATTATCAAGCCCCCGTTATCTAACAAGGGGGGCATAAAAAACAAGAGACAAGAGACAAAGGTAAGCGGAAACGCTGAATATATAAGGGAAAATCCTGTTTTATAGGGTGTGACATTTTTAAACATGAATGTCACTATGGAAAATTGAATATTGAAAAGCAGATTAGACAGTTGATTGTAAAAGATTGACTGTCTTTTCTTATGTGAAGATTTATGACTAGGCAATTATCAAGTATGGTAGTTGCCTTTTTTGATTGGAGGAATTTTAAAATGAATGATAAAAACTTTTTAGAAGAATTGAAACAAAAGCGTGATGAATACGGAGTAACACAAATACAAATAGCAACTGCTTGTGGTATCACTAGAGAATATTATAACCGTATTGAAAATGGCAAGTTACCATTAACAGATGAACTCAAAGAAAGGCTTACAAGCGAATTAGAGCGACTTAATCCACAAGAGCCATTATTTATATTGATTGACTATTTTCGTGTCCGTTTCCCTACCACAGACGCATTATCGGTTATCAAGAATGTATTGAAACTCAACCCGAAACATATGCTTCGTGAAGATTACGGAAAATACGGATATGAAAGTCAGTATTATATTGGCGATATATTTGTTATGTGTTCTGCGAATGAGCAGTTAGGGGTACTGCTTGAATTAAAAGGTCGTGGCTGTCGTCAAATGGAAGCCTACCTACTAGCACAAGAGCGTTCATGGTATGACTTTATGATGGACTGTATGACCGCTGACGGTAAAATGAAACGACTTGATTTGGCAATCAATGACCGAGCAGGAATACTTGATATTCCACGCTTAAAGGCAAAATATAAGGCTGGCGAATGTATCTCCTTATTTCGCAATCAGAAAGGCTATGACGGTACAGAAAAATGCGGAAGTGATGTTCCTAAAAATACTGGCGAGACTCTGTATCTTGGTTCTACAAGTAGTGAATTATATATGTGTGCCTATCAAAAGAATTATGAGCAAGCAGTCAAGAAAGGGATAGAACTTGAAGAATGCGAGATTAAGAACCGATTTGAAATCCGCATGAAGAATGAAAGAGCCTATTATGCGGTTGTTGATTTACTGACCTATTATGACGCAGAGCATACCGCCTTTTCTATCATCAATCATTATGTGCGTTTTCTAAAAAGAGATGATACCTTGCCAAAACGGTCATGGGAACTTGATGAGGACTGGGAATGGTTTATCGGAAAAAACAGAGAAAAGATACGATTAACAACACAGCCCGAACCATATACCCTAGAGAGAGCATTAAACTGGGTACAAAGGCAAGGCACCAACAATCAAGATGTTACAAGAATTAGATAAGCAAAACAATACCACAATATTAAAAGACATGATAAATAATACGGAACTCAAGAAAAAGCATAAGCATTTACTGGAATTAGAAAAATCGAATATAGAAGATAGAATTTATACCGACATTTCACAAGAAGATGACGGTATTTTTTAATTTCTGCAACAAAACGACACTTTCAGTACAGATATGATGTGAATGAAGAAAAATATAACTTTTTGTCGAGAAAGCGTAACAAATCTTACTTTACTGTACAGATATGTTACGGAAGAAGAAAATCAAATTATTTTCATTTTATGGAAGCAAATCGACTGTTGCTGTCCCTATATGAAGTGAAAGAGGAAAAAGTTTTCAGATTTGGTTAGCAAACGCACAATCTCTGTACAGTATTGATGTGGAAGAAAAAAATCAAAATCTTTTCAAGAAAGCGTCACAAATTAACTGTTGCTGTCCCTATATGGAGTAGAAGAAGAAAAAATAAAATTCTTTCGTAATCCACCATACAAATCAGCCTTTGCTGGACAGTATTATGTGAAAGAAATTAAATCTTTTTCAATATTAGGTCATTAAATCGACAGTTCCGTTCCTTATATGGTATGGAAAGAAGATTTTTTCATCAAGAAGTCATTAAATGACTGATTACTGGACAGATATGGTGCAGAAAAAGAAAATAAAACTTTTTTCGGAAAATATGTCGCAAATTCGCTTTTACTGGATAGTGTTATGTGAAAGAAGTAAAAAGATTTTTGAAATGGTTAGCAAAATGCACCTTACAGTTGAGTGTTGATGTGAAAGAAATAAAAAAAGTTTTAAAGATTGGTTACCTTTCCCTACTTATCCAACGCGGTATATACGAAAAGGAATTTTCTTCTTTCGGTGTTCTTTGACAACTGAATAAAACAGTCTGATACCTTTGACAAGCAGTAAGCCGTTGAAATTGATACGCCATGACCTTTTATAAAAGCGAGCGAATACTGTCAATGTTTCATGAGATACCTTTATCAAATATCTTTGCCATGACCTGCTCTGTCAGATAATGATACTCCCGTACAGCCACAGCTTGAGCGTTAAGAGCGTCGCACGCAATGGGTACGGCTACATAAGAACTATGCAGAGGTGGAACTCCTGTGGGCTATGATAAAAGCCGTCAGACTGTTTAGAAATCCATGACAGAAAGGGGGTGTCATTTTATGCGTGATTTAAGTATGCCACTATGGGAACGATACTTGATGACGATTGAAGAAGCGTCCATGTATTTCCGTATCGGCGAAAACAAACTTCGTGAAGTCGCAAATGAACATAAAGATGTCTGCGTGCTTCAAAACGGCAATCGTATGCTTATCAAGAAAAAAGCATTTGAAAAATTGATAGATGAATTGGAACAAATCTAGTGAAAAAGAGCCTTGTGCGTGATATGATAGTATCAAGTCGTATATACAAGGCTCTTTCTTACTTTGAAAGGAGTTAGAAAGATGTCAGCATTAAAAAGACGAGATAACAAGAACAGAGTATTACAAAGGGGTGAAAGTCAAAGAAAAGACGGCAGATACTGTTACAAGTATGTCAATGCACTTGGAAAACCACAATACGCTTACGCATGGAAACTGTTGCCTACGGACAGAACACCAAAAGGCAAACGAGAAGATTTGTCATTAAGGGAAAAGGAACGAAACATACAGAAAGATTTGTATGACGGTATCAACACCAAAGGAAGCAAGATGACCTTATGCCAGTTATACGCTAAAAAGAACGCTCAAAGACCGAATGTAAAGAAGAATACGCTTAATGGTCGTAAATACCTTATGCAAGCCTTAGAGGACGATTTACTGGGCTTAATGAGTATTGACCGTATAAAACCATCAGACGCTAAAGAATGGGCGATACGCATGAAAGAAAAGGGATTTTCATTCAAGACAATAAGCAATTACAAGCGTTCCCTAAAAGCGTCCTTTTATATGGCGATACAAGATGACTGTGTACGAAAAAATCCGTTTGACTTTAGTTTAAGTGATGTGATTGAAGATGACAGTAAACCGAAAATCGCATTAAATGAAAAGCAAGAAAAAGAACTGCTTCACTTTATCAAGCATGACAATGTGTATCAGAAGTATTATGATGATGTGCTGATACTACTTAAAACCGGACTTAGAATATCAGAGTTCTGCGGACTGACAAAGAAAGATATCGATTTTGAATATCATACAATCTGTGTCAATCATCAATTACTGAAAGACAAGGACGGCTACTACATAGACGAACCGAAAACAAAGAGCGGTATTCGTAAAGTGCCAATGAGTGATGAAACAGAACAAGCATTTCATAGAGTATTGAAAAGAAAGCAGAAATCGAAGATTAAAGAGATTGACGGTTTCAAAGATTTTCTATTTCTTTCCGTTAAGGGTTATCCAATGCAAGAAAGCAACTATAAATATGCACTTAGAGGGATTGTGAAGAAGTACAACAAGAACCATGAGGAGCAGTTAACGAACATCACACCGCATATACTAAGACATACATTCTGTACGAAGTTAGCACAAATGAACATGAACCCAAAGAACTTACAGTATATCATGGGACACTCAAGTATTACGATAACATTAGACTTATATGCTCATGCTTCGGAAGTTGGAGCAAACAAAGAAATGCGAAGTCTGATAGCCTGATTTACAACGCATTATACAACTTTTGAGAGCCAAGATATGAGGAGTTTTACCTAAGTTAAGTGAGGGTTCAGCCAATAAGAAAATGCCGAAAAGCCTTGAAAAATAAGGATATATCGGCACTTTGAAGATTTATGAAAAGATAATCAAAAAGTTACTCTGTTTTTATCATAAAAACATAATTACAACCCCAATAAAGACAAGATAGTAAGCAAATTGTTCCACATTCAAGCCTATCATTATTGAAGTCACACAAGTCCCAATATTCGCTCCAATCGTGATTCCTATAGCCTGTTCCAACTTCATTAATCCGGCCCGAACCAGACTGATTGAAATAACTGTAACAGCAGAACTAGAATGGAGGATTGCAGAAATTAAAGTACCCACTAAAATTGAGGTAAAAAGATTACTTGTATATTTTTCAATATACTCACGGATATGATATCCTGCAATACTTTTGAGGCCATCGCTCATAAGATTGATTCCATAAATAAAGATAGATAGGCCTCCAATAATAAACCCAATGATCGTAATTAGTGATTCATCCATAATTATCCCAGCTTTCAAATATATCTCTTTACTTTATCTTAACATATTTATTAGTAAATATAATCAGAATAAAATTAATTAATAGCATACTTTTATCTAAACAATATTTTATGATAAAATAGGCAGGAAAGAGGTGGTTATATGTTAGCGAGATTATATGTAATTATTGAAAGTGAAGATATAAAAGATTATCAAATGATTAAAGATTTGTTGTTACAAATAAATCCTAATTTTTCAATTTCACCGAGTCGTGAGTATGCTGGAAAAAAAGATTGTAGTGAGTTTTTTGTAACAGCTAATTTAGATGTTACAGAGGTACCGCTGTTATTAGAACGATTAAATAATGATTGGGATGGAGAAATAGATGATTGCAGCTGTTATGGCTTTAATACTAGAATGTTTCATGATCTAGTTTATTATTTAGAATTTGCTTTGTTTGAGTAAGTGTGATTTTAGATCACACTTGTTTATTTTTAGAAAATGAGAAAATTCTTATTTAATTATTATTGTTCTTTAAGCAACAATCGGGCAAAATAGGTTATGATATAGATGAAAGGAAGATGGGAATGGAAAAGCTGATTATTTATAAAAAACAAATTATAACAACTATAATAATAATCGTCATTAGTGTTATTTGTTTTGGTGTCTATATATTACATACAACTTTAAATAACATTAATTATTCTAAAAGTGAAGCACATGTTGTAGCATTGAAACAATTTCCAGGAACTATCGTATCTTCACAAATTGAATATGAGCATATGCAAATATTTTACCATCTTGAAATAGAGAATCAGCAGCAAGAACTGATTGAGATAAATATTAGTGCAAAAAGTGGAAAGATAATTGGATTTGAATATAAGGAGTGATGAAGATGGCAATACTGATAATTGAAGATGAAAAAAATATGTCAGATCTATTAAAGCTAGAATTAACCCATGCAGGTTATTGTTGTGATCAAGCTTATGATGGTGAAGTTGGGTTAAAAAAAGCTTTAGAGCAAGAATATGAATTAATCTTATTAGATTTAATGTTACCGCGAATTAATGGAATCGAAGTATGTCGACGCTTGCGAGAGATTAAACAAATGCCAGTAATTATGCTTACAGCTCGTGATGAGGTGATGGATAAGGTCAATGGTTTACAAGTTGGAGCAGATGATTATTTAGCAAAGCCATTTGCAATGGAAGAATTATTAGCGAGGATAAATGCACTATTGAGAAGAATGAACTTTCAAAAAGCACTTCTTGAATATAGTTATGGAGAAGTTAAAATTGATCCAAGTAAGCACAAGGTCTTTTTCAAAGATAATGAAGTAAATTTAACAACGACTGAGTTTGATTTATTATCATTATTAGTTCAAAATGGCGGTGATGTTGTTAGTCGCAATAAGATTTTAGATCAGGTTTGGGGTTATGATGAAGATGTATCAACAAATGTCGTTGAAGTATATATCCGTTATTTACGTAATAAAATTCCCGGAATTAAAATTGAAACAGTACGTGGAGTAGGATACCGTTTATCATGAAAATTAAATCACTACGACATCAATTAGTTAGTACTACTTCAATTATTATTATGACAGTGATCGTAGTATTTAGCTTGATTTTATTACTTTATATGGGTTATTATTTATTGATTATTGGACGAATCTATGCAATGGATGAAGATTTGATAACCCCCATAGCTAGTATTGTTGCTGTAATCTTTTTGATTTTAATTATTGTTGCATTGATTACCAGTATTGCCTGTGGTTTCATGATTAGTAAACGTTTTTTACAAACTGTTGATCAATTTACAAAGAGTATTAAACAAATTAAAAATGAGGGCTTAAGTCACCGGCTTGTTATTGAGGGAAATGATGAATTAGCTTTATTAGGCAAGGAATTTAATGAAACAATCGATCAAGCGGAAAGATCATTATTACAACAAAATCAATTTGTAAGTGATGCATCACATGAATTAAAAACGCCATTGGCAATTATAAAAGGAAATTTAGATATGTTGGAGCGGTGGGGAAAAGATGATCCTGCTATTCTTAGCAATTCACTTAATGTCACTAGTAATGAAGTTGAGCGATTAATCCAATTGTGTAATGAACTTCTTCATTTAACCCGAGAAATGGATATTCATTGTGAAGAACCAACTGATCTTAATTTAGTAGTTGATGAAGTAATTACAAATTTTAAAGAAGTTCACCCAGAATTTGAATTTATTATTAAAATAACTGTAACTTCAAAGATATGGATGCGCATAGAACATTTAAAACAACTTTTAATTATTTTAATTGATAATGCAATTAAATATTCAAGAGAAGAAGAAAAGAAAATTGAATTATTATATGTTGACCAAAAATTAATGGTTAAAGATCACGGGATTGGGATAGAAGCAGATAAATTAGACTATATATTTAATCGCTTTTATCGGGCTGATGAGTCACGGGCTCAAAATAATAACAATTTTGGACTAGGTTTAGCAATTGCTAAAAGAATTTGCAGCTATTATGACTATGCAATTACGGTTGAAAGTATAGTTGATCAATATACAATTTTTACAATTGATTTTGAAAGGAGATAATATTTATGAAGAAAATAATTTTATTTGTATTAATTACAATAGCTTTAGTTGGATGTACTGAAAAAGTTAGTGCCCTAACATTGGAAGAAGCTCAAGAAATTGCTTTAAAAGAAGTAGAAGGAAAAATCCTTAAGGCTAAAGAAGATAAAGATGATGGGGTAACTTACTATGATTTTACTATTATAACTGATACAGAAAAGTATGAAATAGAAGTAGACGCAAATAGTGGAAAGGTATTAAAACGGGAAAAAGATGATGATTATATAGGTACGACAACCAATCCAGTTGATGGAACAGTTACTCCGATTACTCCTGTTAATACGGCTGTTTCTTTAGAGGAAGCTCAAAAAATCGCTTTTGATCGTGTTGGTGGTGGTTACTTAATAAAAACAGAGTTAGATTATGATGACGATGATGGAATTAAAAAATATGAGATAGAGATTAAAAATGGTAATAAGGAATATGAATTAGAAATTAATGCAGATACTGGTGAAATTATTAAATATGAAGAAGATGTAGAATAAAAGAATTGGTTACAGCCGATTCTTTTATTATTATATAGGAATAATAATTTTAGTATTAAAAACATGATGTCTTCATTAAATAAAAGTTATTTTTCTTGCTTTTTATCTCATTATTCAGATATAGATAAAGAGGGATTGTTTTTTTATTGCTGTATTATCAGCATTAAATATATCTATCCGAATCCTATTTTAAAGGAATGATTGAATTCATTAACAAGTGGGAATATTATTTTATTTGATAAAAAGTTAAGCTATTCGCTAGAAAAGTGGAAATGATTAGTTGCTTTTTCAAAGTTTTGCCTTAATAGAAAATAAAATAATGGAATATGATTTAAAATTAGCTTTAGAATATGAAAAAGGAAATGAGAAGGAAAAATAAAAATGGCTTTATATAAACAAACACTACAAGGATATAAGGATATTAAATGTTCAGAGGAAGAAATCTTGGTGGGTGAGCAGGCTTAGGCAGTTGATCAGAATAATAGATAAATTGTGATTGAAGCGTTAAAATAATTGCAACAAGAAGGTGAAACAATAATTAATTAGTTAGTTATGACCCGGTATTTGAAAAGATTGTAGATTAGCAAATTTACTTAAATTAAATAGAAAACATGTTGTTATAATACTATATTTATTAGCAAAAAAGCCTTCTATAGATTTCTATAGAAGACTTTTTAAGATTAAATTAATCTGATAAATCATCACCATTAGTGGCAATAACTTTTTTGTACCAATAGAATGAATCTTTACGATAACGATCTAAAGTTTTTAAATCAAATTCTTCACGGTCTACATAAATAAATCCATAACGTTTGACCATACCTTCATGTGTTGAAATCAAGTCTACTGCTGACCATGGACAGTATCCCATCATTTCACAACCGTCTGTGATTGCTAATTGTACCTGTTCAAGATGTTTTCTTAAATATTCAATTCGATATTGATCATGTACTTTACCGTCTTCTGTTAATTTATCATATGCTCCTAGTCCATTTTCAGTAACGATCATTGGCAGACGATAACGTGAGTACATTTCACGGATTGTTGCCCGGAATCCCATTGGATCAATTTCCCATCCAAATTCAGTAGTTGGTAAATTAGGATTTTTAAATCCACGATAGAATCCGGCTTCACCACGAGCAGTTTGCTGATCAGCTCCAGGATCCATTGTTTCAGTTCCATCACTAGCTTCACAAGTAGCAGTATTGTAATAGTTGAAACCAATAAAATCAGGATGTCCATTTTTCAATGCTTCAGCATCTCCAGGTGCAAATGTTGGGCAGGCATCATGTTCTTCTAAGTAAGCCCAAACTAAATTATTATATACACCGTAAACCGCCATATCTAAATACAACCAGTTTCTTATAGCATTATAGTTTTGTGCTGCTAGAACATCTTCAGGTTTACAAGAAGCAGGATAAACTAATGAAATATTTGGTGCAGGTCCGATTTTTGCTCCAGGAATCATTTCGTGGCATAATGCCATTGCTTTAGCTTGTGCTACCAGCATATGATGGTTTTGCTGATAGATTTCTTTGATTTCGTTTGTGCATCCTTCCGGCAAGTGTAATGTACCAATTACCGGTCCAACTAAAGTCAGCATATTTTGTTCGTTGATCGTTAGCCAATATTTAACACGATCACCATAATTTTCATACATAACTTTTGCAAAGTTTACAAACCAGTCAACCGATTCTGGATTACCCCAGCTTCCTCTTTCATCTAAAGCAGCCGGCATATCAAAATGGAACATTGTTACCAATGGTTCAATACCGTATTTTAAACATTCATTAATAACATTATTATAATATTCAATTCCTTTTGGATTGACTTCACCAGTTCCATTAGGTAAAATTCTTGTCCAAGCGATAGAGAAACGATAAGTCTTGAATCCCATTTCTGCCATCAATGCAATATCTTCTTTATAACGATGATATTGATCAGCACACACATCAAGTTCTGAAGTTCCTTCAGGTACTTTTTTGACATCCTGACAAGATGGTCCTTTTCCATCGATTAAGTTAGCTCCTTCTACTTGATAAGCAGATGTTGAAGCTCCCCATAAAAAATCACTTGGGAATGGTTTTAGTTTTTTGTGTAACATTTTATTTCCTCCTTGTTTTTACGGCTTTATTATACCTTAAAGTAATGTAAATGGAACCGTTTTCCAAAATATGAAAAAAGCACTAAAGAGGGATGGTAAAATCAAAGATTTACTAAGTGTAAGGGTAATACATATTGGCTAAATATAACCTTTAAAAATGAAAAATATGCATTTTATTCTAATAATTGCTTTATTTTATAAACTAGAGAAAAATTTTTTTATCTTGGACTAATGTGATGAATTTGTTATAATTGTAAGAGATTTTTGTATATTTCTTTATCAAAAGTATATTATCATGGAGAGCAAGAAAGTTATTATTATTAATTTAAATTAATGTAGCTTAAATTGGACATTTTTTTAATTTATCATAGTCTGATATGGTCTGCAAAAATATGGCATGATAGAGTATAGTAAAATGGTAGAATAAAGAAAAAGGGAGAATTAACATGGAAAGTTTAGAAAACATAGCCGAGAGAATTAGTACGACTAAGAAGTCCTTAGAAGAGCACCCAAGACAAAATCTAGAAATTGCAATTAAGGAATTATTGGAAATTAGCAAAGAGCTGGATCTGGTAAAGAAATCGATTAAATAAAATTACTAAACGGTTAATAGAAAAGAGCAGGATATTTAATTATTTTGCTCTTTTTTTATTTAAATATTTGGATTGAAGAATTAAAGTATTTTTATTTCCGCTAGATTAGACAAAAAAGTAATGCAATATATGGTTAAGTATAGTAGTAATGTTTTATTTAACTGACATAATAAATTATTTAGAGCATATATATGTGTTAGTTATTGTGATTTAGATAGTATCAAAGCATGAGTGAATGGCAATACTAGGAGGTATGGTTGAATGTTACTTAAACCATTAATATTAGGTGTATCAATAGATTTCGGATTGTTATCAATTGCTTTAACATTAAGATTTATAATTTATCCACTATATCAGTCTTGGATTAGTCAAAAAAATCTAGTTAATGAAAAAACAATTGTAGAGGATTTAGAAAAAACGATTGAGATACGAATTGAAGAAATTGATGGATCTAATCACTATAAACAATATTTAAAGATTTGAAAGGAGTTTTAGTATGTGTAGTTTACAGGTTGACAGCCAATATTTTGATAAAATCTGTAACGGTGTGATTAACCATTTAGTTGTTTGTAAAGAAGAGGGAATTGAGCAGGGGGATTGTGTTTCTTTACGAAAACTAGGAAAAACAAATATTAGTTGTGTAGTAAAAGTTGAGTATGTTGATTGTGAAGGCTCAGGTGTAGATGAAAATTATTGTATTCTTGGAGTTAAAAGAATATAAAAAGCCCTTATTGCAGGGCTTCCCATTCTTCCATTAAAGTATTTAACTGATTTTCTAATTCGGAAATTTCATCATTGATCTGATTATATTTCTGATAATCATTTAGAACTTCTTCACTATGAAGCTGTTCAGTTAAAGTGTTGATCTTGGTTTCTAGTATAGAAATATTAGTTTCTATCTTTTTTATTTTATTTTGCTGTTTACGATAAAGAGCATTTTGCTGTTTCATATCAAGATAATCAACATTTTCTTTTTTGAGCGGCTTAGCAACGCTTTTATGATTTAAATAAGTATCGTAATTACCATCGTAACTGATGGCTTTTGTGCTCGTTAATTCGATCACACGAGTTGCTACTTTATTAATGAAATAGCGGTCATGGCTAATAAAGAAGATTGTTCCTTCAAATTGGTTTAAGGCATCTTCAAGAACTTCTTTAGAAGCAATGTCTAAGTGGTTGGTTGGTTCGTCTAAAATTAAAAGATTTGCTTGTTTTAATAATATTTCAGTAAGTACAACACGTCCTTTTTCACCACCAGAAAGTAAAGAGATTTCTTTAAAAACATCATCGCCTTTGAAGTTAAATAAGGCAAGACTGTTGCGAATCTCAGTATTAGTCATCTTAGGAAAATTATCACTAATTTCATTAAAAATAGTTTTATCCATTGCTAGTGTGCTATGTTCTTGATCATAGTAAGCAAGGTCTACTTTACTACCAAATTTAATTTTACCTTGATAAGCATTTAGCTGATCGAGGATAGTTTTAAAAAGAGTTGTTTTACCCACACCGTTATCCCCGACAAGAGCAATACGCTCTTGTTTTTTTATATCGATATCAATGTTTTTAAATAAAATTTCATCAAATTTAACAGCTAGGTTCTCTATTTTTAAAACATCAAAACCGGACTCACGTTTTGGTTTAAAATTAATCGTGATTGTATCTGGCAAGTTCTCAGGCTTGTCAATACGTTCAATTTTAGCTAACTGCTTTTCTTTAGATTCGGCTCGTTTAACTTGTTTTTCACGGTTATATGATTTTAGTGTATCGATACTCTCTTGAATTCTTTTAATTTCTTTTTGTTGATTTAAATAATGTTTTAAATCAACAGCTCTTTGCTTTTTCTTTAAAATTGAATATTCGTTATATTTACATTTATAGCTTTTGGATTTTCCATTTTCGACTTCTACAATTTTATTAGAAACTTGATCAATAAAGTAACGATCATGGCTGACTGTGATGATTGCATGAGGATAATTTTTTAAATATCCTTCTAAGAAATTAATAGCACTATTATCTAAATGGTTAGTAGGTTCGTCAAGTAACAATAGCTTTGGTTCTTGAAGCAGCATTTTAGCAAGAGCTAAAAGTGTTTTTTGACCACCAGATAGCATTGAAACTTTTAAATTGAATTCTTCTTCGCTAAAGCCCAGTCCCTTTAAAACGCCGGTTAATTTACTGGGATAACTATATCCATCTTTATCATGAAATGATTGAGTTAGACGATCATATTCATTTAAAATACGTTCACTATGATCAGTTGTCATTTCATTCTCTAATTGACGTAGTCTATTTTCAATTGTGATCAATGGTGCAAAAACATCAAGGCCAACATCGTAAACTGTTTTATCCATCGCTAAGTCATGCTGTTGTTTTAAATAACCTAGTGTTAATTCTTTATTACAAAAAAGGTCACCGCTATCATAGTTTTCTTCGCCCGCAATAATTTTTAGAATAGTAGTTTTACCAGCACCATTAACTCCGATAATTGCGACTTTATCATGATCATCAATTTTAAAGGTTATATCTTTTAATAAGGGAATCCCTTGAAATGATTTTGTTATATTTGAACATTCTATTAACATATTTTATCACCCAATGTATTCTAACATATTTTCATTGATATTTATAGTAAGGCTTTTGTTTTAAGAAGAAAAGTAGATATTTTATTTTAGGAATTCACAAATTTATTATTAAAAAAGTGTAATTAAAAATTACTCGATTAAATCAAGTAAATAATAGATTTTTATTAAAGTGTTTTATTTTTAGTACATCTTGTGGTAAAATTTGTTCCAAAGGGTTGTAATCAAGATTGTTTTTTTGTATAATTGTATGCAATATAAGAATAATGGGGGTATATCGTGATGGGTATGAATTTAGCATACAAAATTTTAAGTAGTAAACTTAAAGATGGAAATCTTGTTCCAGGAGAACAAATTGGAATTCAAATTGATCAAACACTAACACAAGATTCAACAGGTACAATGGCTTATCTTCAACTAGAAGCAATGAATATTAAACATGTTGCAGTAGAGAAAGCAGTGGCATATATTGATCACAACATGTTACAAACAGGATTTGAAAATATGGATGATCATGAATTTATCCGCAGTGTGGCTAAAAAGCATGGGATTGTTTTTTCAAAACCAGGTAATGGAGTTTGTCATCAATTACAATTAGAAAACTTCTCAAAACCAGGAAAGACTCTAGTTGGATCAGATTCACATACACCAACTTGTGGAGCAATGGGTATGATTGCTATTGGGGCAGGGGGATTAGATGTCGCAGTAGCGATGGCAACAGGTAAATATTACTTACAATGTCCTAGTGTTGTTAAAGTTAATTTGACTGGAAAAAAAGCACCATGGGTAAGTGCAAAAGACATTATTTTATATATTCTTCAGCAATTAACGGTTAAGGGTGGCGTTAATAAGATTATTGAATATACGGGAGATGGAGTTGCTTCATTATCATTGACTGATCGTGCTACGATTTGTAATATGGGGGCTGAATTGGGAGCCACTACATCAGTTTTCCCGACCGATGAAAGAACAAAAGAATATTTAGCACAACAAGGGCGAGTAGATGATTACATTGAAATGAAAGCTGATGAAGATGCTACATATGATCAAGAATTAGATGTTGATTTAAGTGCATTAGTGCCAATGACTGCTAAGCCTCATAGTCCAGATGCGGTAGTACCAGTAAAAGAACTTGAAGGAATGAAAGTAAATCAAGTTGTGATAGGAAGTTGTACTAACTCATCTTTTGCTGACATGATGAAGGCAGCTAAGATTTTAAAAGGACGCAAAGTTGCGGATCATGTTTCTTTAGTTATTGCGCCAGGATCAAGTTCAATTCTTACGATGCTTTCACAAAATGGAGCATTAGCTGATATGGTTCAAGCTGGAGCAAGGATTCTTGAATGTGGTTGTGGACCATGTATTGGAATGGGTCAAGCACCGCTCTCAAAAGGGATTTCATTAAGAACGATTAATCGTAATTTCAAGGGACGTTCAGGAACAAATGATGCAAGCGTATACTTAGTATCACCGGAAATTGCGGCATTGAGCGCAATTAAAGGGTACATGTCAGAAGAATTTGAAGATGATATGTATTTAGAAGAGGTGCCAAATACCCCATTTATTAAAAATGGAAATTTCTTCATTGATGAATATGACGAAAATAATGAAGTATATATGGGACCTAATATTAAACCGGTTCCACGTGGAGAAAAAATTACAGATGAAATTAGTGGAAAAGTTGTTTTAAAAGTTGGTGATAATATTTCGACAGATCATATTGTTCCTTCAGATAGCAAATTATTGCCATATCGTTCAAATGTGCCACATTTAGCAAAATTTTCATTCAGTAAAGTAGATCCTGAATTCTATGATCGTGCAATTGCTAATAATGGGGGATTCATCGTTGGTGGTGATAATTATGGTCAAGGAAGTTCCCGTGAACATGCGGCTTTAGTACCAAACTATTTAAAGATTAAAGCAATCTTTGCAGTATCATTTGCGAGAATTCATCGTTCTAATTTAATTAATAATGGTATTTTACCTTTAGTTATTGAAGCTAAAGACCAAGATTTCTTCAATGACCAAGATAGTTATAAAATCGTTAATATCAAAGATGTTGTTGAACATAATGGTAAAGTAAAAGTAATTAATGAAACTACTAATGATTCAATCGAGGCTGAATTAACATTATCACCTCGTGAAAAAGTAATGATTAATTACGGTGGTTTATTAAATGCAATTAAAGAATTGGGAGGTGAATTTTAATGAAAGCTGTTTTAATCCCTGGTGATGGAATTGGAAAAGAAATATCAAAGAGTGTCGTTGATATCACTAAAGCGATGAAGCTTGACATTGAATGGGTGGAATATCAGGCTGGTGCTGAATATGCAGCTACAACGAAAGAAGTTTTTGAACCAGGACTTGTTGATGCTATTAAAGAATATAAATGGGCTTTAAAAGGTCCGACAGCAACGCCGATTGGAACGGGATTTAGAAGTGTCAATGTTGCCTTGCGACAACAGTTTGCAACTTATGCTAATGTTCGTCCAATCAAATCATTTAAAGGAATCAATTCTCGTTATGAAGACATTGATCTGGTTATGATTCGTGAAAATACCGAAGATTTATATAAAGGGATTGAGTATATGATCAATCCAAATATGGCAAATGGAATTAAATTAATTACTCGTGAAGCGAGTGAAAAGATTTGTCGTTATGCTTTTGAATATGCTAAGAACAATAGACGTAAAAAAGTAACAGCAGTTCATAAAGCGAATATTATGAAATATACAGATGGATTATTTTTAGAAGCGTTTAGAGATGTGGCTAAAGATTATCCAGATATTGAGCCACAAGAGGTTATTGTTGATAACATGTGTATGCAATTAGTAATTCGTCCAGAAACTTTTGATGTTTTAGTTGCACCAAATTTATATGGTGATATTGTTTCTGATTTATGTGCTGGATTAGTTGGCGGTCTAGGATTTGCACCAAGTGGGAATATTGGTGATGAATTTAGAATTTATGAAGCTGTTCATGGAAGTGCACCAGATATTGCTGGTAAGGGTATCGCTAATCCGAGTGCATTATTATTAGCATTTGCATTAATGTTAGAGGCATTAGGGAAATTAGATGATGCTAATAAATTGCGTGAGGCTTTAGCAGCTGTAGTTGAAGAAGGAACTATTGTAACACCTGATATTGGGGGTAGTGCTTCAACAGACGAGTTCACCGCAGCCATCATCAGAAAGTTAGGTTAAACAATGACAAAGAATTTATTAGAAAATACCGGACATGGGTCGCTTGGAAATAAAATTTTCACCGTTTTGCGTGATAAAATCTTAAATGAGGAATATACTCAAGGACAAAAATTAAATGAAGTTGCTTTGTCTAAAGAGTTGAATATTTCTAGAACTCCAATTCGTGAGGCTCTAAAACAGTTGGAATTAGAAGGTTTGGTTAAAAGTATTCCTAATAAAGGAGTTTATGTACTAGGGTTTTCTCATCGTGATATCGATGATATGTTGGAAATTCGTTATGCTTTAGAAGGGCTAGCAATCCAATTAGCAATTGAGCGAATTAATGATGAGGAACTTGAAAAGATAAAAGAAGTGTATGATTTAATGGAATTTTATGCTGAAAAAGGTGATCAAGAGAAGTTTAATGAAATTAATATTGCTTTTCATGAGGCTATTTATCGTTGTACCCAATCAAAGTATTTTGAGCAATTATTAACAGATATTAATTATTATATTCATGTAACTTCAAGGCATTCAATTCGTCAACCGGATCGTTTAATTTCAGCAGCACAGGAGCATCGAGAAATTTATGAGGCAATTTTAGCTCGTGATAAGGATTTAGCTAAAGAAAAAATTCAAAATCATATTCGTAAAACACAAGTGCTGGTAAGAAATTACTATGAAAAAAAGCAACAGGATAAGGCCTAAGGGCCTTTTTTAATTAGTCAAAAAAGGTTTTATCAAGTATAATAAATAAATGAGGTGTAAAGATGAAAATAGGTATACTAGATGATGAGCGGTCAATGCTACTTAGAATCAGAGGGTATGTAGAGGAGGCTAGAATTAAGGAACCATATACAGTTGAACTTTTTCAAGATGTTGAAGAGTTTTTTAATTGTGGTAAAAACTTTGATATTCTTTTATTAGATATCGATATGCCAACAATGAGTGGAATACAGGTAGCAAAAAAATTATTGAAACAAAATACGATCATAATATATATAACTAATTATGAAAATAAAATGCAGGAGGCGTTTGATATTAATGTAGCAGGATATTTACTTAAATCAGAATTAGAAACAAAGTTAACGCCAACCTTGCTTAAAGCGATAAATCGTAGACAACAAAATGATGATATCTGGATCAAGAAAAAGGGAGAGATTTTTCATTTTCGAAGTAGAAATATTATTTATATCGAATCAGTAAAAAGATACTTACATTTTTATACTAATGATAATAATTTCTATATTCCTTATATGACGCTTGAAGAAGTTAATCAGTATTTACCAGATAATTTTGCCCAAATAAATAAAAGTCAGATAATCAATATTAATATGGTTGTTTCGATGAATGGATATATTTTAAAATTAAAAGGTATTGATGAATCGCTAGAAATTAGTAGAAGAAGAAAAAAGATGTATTTAATCTTTTAATGCAGGAGATCAAAGAGTGATGATTAATTTTTTTATTGAGTATTTATATACATTGATATATGTTGTTGCTTTAAGTTATGTTATTTCATTAACCTATCCATATATTCGTAAAGAAAACATGCTTAGAAATATTATGGTTATATTAAGTTATACGTTTGTTTTGAATATTGTTACGTATACTTCACCACATAATGGCTGGTTATATGTAATTGGTAATTTAATGTGTATTAGTTTGGATTTTATTTATTGTGGGGTATTGGTTAAGAGATTTAGGCTTAATAATTTGTTTATCACTACAATTTATTATTCAATTCAAATTATTGTCGGCTCAGTTATGATTGCAGTGGCGCTAGAAATTTTTGACAATACATATTTGGATATCGTATGGGGGAGTATGCGAGTTGTTTTTCCTTTAGGAAACTATATATCATCAGCATTGATATGCAAATATGCGGTTCAAAAACGTGATTTTGTGGAACATCAGTTACCTAAAAAATTTTTATATTCGTTTTGTTTGATCAATATTGTTGAAGTGATTATTGTACTGATTTTAAACGTATTATCAGTTGAACAGGGGGATATTTATATCTTTTTTATATTGATCTTAGCAGGTGTTCAAATGATTTTGGTAAATAATTATATCATCAATTCTTCCCGTATGTATTTACGTAATAAGGAGTTAGAGTTAGCAAATTATTCATATGCTACAACTCGCCGTCATATTAGTGAATTAGAAAAAGAACAAGAACGTCTTTATAAGTTTAAGCATGACATTAATAATCATTTACAAGTCCTAGAGGAAGTAGTCGAAACAGAATCAGTCGCTAACCAATATTTAAAAGCAATTAAAGAAGATTTAAATGCTCCAGTTAAATTGATACGTACGTGAAATATTTTTGTAGATGCTTGTTTAAATGCGAAGATTCGCAATAACGATGAAGTTAATTATGTTGTAGATGCAGTGATTGATCGCAATGTTAATATTGCTCAAGACAAATTATGTTCTCTATTATTTAATCTGATAGATAATGCTACTGAAGCTGCTTTAAAAACAGCGGAGAAGATAGTTGAAATCAAAATTTTTAGTAAAGGCAATATGCTTTTGATCAGCATAATAAATTCGACTAATAGACCTCTTAATTATGAAAGTAAAAAAAGAAGAGATCATGGAAAAGGATTAATAATCATTAAAGAGGTTGTAGAAACCTATCATGGAACAATGGAATATTTCTATGAAAATAACAAGGTGCATTGCGATATTTTACTGAATGTTGATAATTAAAAAGCCGTTTATGTCATAATATTGACCGTTAGTGTAGAAAAAAAGGATAAAACCGCAAGCTGTTAAGTTGTGTAGTATAATAGATTATGGGAGAGATGTAATAATAATAAAATAAAAAGTATTGTCTTTCTATACATAATCTCCAAGTTATAATATTACTACATGGCCGCAAGTAATATTTATAGCTATTTCTCACAAACGTCTATTGGATAGAAGTTTGAATTAATAATCTAATCTCTTTTTTTAAAGCTTTGTGCTATTGTCCGGCACAAAGTTTTAATTTTTTTAGAAGTATTTAATAACAAAATAGGACCGGTTAGTACATTGAAAATATTTTTAGGAAGATTTAATAGTATAATGGACATGGAGGATAGATATGAAACGTTTTTGTGAAAAAATAAGCATATTTTTATTAGATGTTGATAATGTGACTGAGGATGAAATTGATGAAGTAAGATTTGGTATTGAACTCATTTTGACTCAAATGATTTTATTTTTTTTGTTGTTAGCAATCGGCATTTTTAGAAATATGGTACTAGAAACAATAATATTTATTATTGCATTAGTTGGATTACGGACATTTGTAGACGGTTATCATGCTGATAGTTTTTATCGCTGTATGTTTTTAACGACTTTGTTATATCTTGGTACGCTCTATTTTGCGGATTTTGAAAATAGCTATCTTCTAATTATGGCAATACTTATTGCTGCTAAAGCATTTATGTGGCAAGAAAATCATGAAGCACGGAATGTGAAAATAAGTAAATTAATTTTTTGGGGATGTCTGGCTGTGATTGGATTAATTTATCCTATAGAACCACGACTAAGCATGATAATTGGTTTTACTTTATTTTTTACAGGTGTAAGTATGGAGGTGAAAAAACATGGCTATAAAGAAAAAAGTAGTTTCATTAGTGAAAAAAGTATCTAAAAAATATGCAGATAATTATTCACCGGGTGGGATGTACAAACCAACAAGAAATAAGAAATAACAAAATAAAAGATGCTTTTCCATTTGGTAAAGCATCTTTTATTATACCATTGCGTAATTTAATAAATTATTGGTAGGATATTGTGCTGGATTTTCAGTACCATTTAGAGCTTCTAAACGTACTTTCATTGGTACCTTATTATTAAATCTTTCGTTATTGTAGAAGTCAATATAAGTTTCAATTGCTTTTTTTAATTCATTGAAAGAATTAAATTTGTTAAGATAATACATCTCACTTTTAATAATTCTCCAAAATCTTTTAGCAGAACCGTTATCGATACATTTTCCAACTCTTGACATACTTTGAGTAATATTAGTTTCCTTCAACTTTTTTAAGATAATATTTTTTTCTTTAAGTTCAGATTGGTGTTTTAAACGTTCGTTTTCATATTGTAATTTTTCTAACTCATTTAATTGTGATTCCTCTTTGCGCTTACCTCTACTGTCTTTTAGACCTTCTTCACCTAATTCTAAATATTTCTTTATAGTGCTAGTATAAATTTAGTACCAGTTAAATAGAAATAATGTCTAAAAAAATGAATTGAAAAATTTTGAAAAGAATACTAATCTAAAATAAGAAAAAGAG
>OAZY01000291.1_pt1 | contig 44575 bp, 45 predicted proteins | sample 1494931 | NCBI WGS metagenome assembly OAZY01 (sample SAMEA2579921, study PRJEB22360) | human gut metagenome | biome: human gut; feature: human-associated habitat; material: faeces | place: Denmark | collected 2008/2010 | reverse complement strand
AAGAATAATTAAATTAATAAAACTAGGATATTCAACATATTTATAAAAAAATCCAGGCTCTCACCTGAATCATTTTATAAACCTTTTGTATTATATTTTAAACAAAATAATATAAAATAAAATTGTTATAAGGACACTATAAAGTGTCCCAATCAGATAATATTCGGCAAAATCACTATCTTCTGCAATCTTATTATAACATGCAATCGACTTTGCTGTTAATACTAGTTCTTAGTATCCCCAATAATTACTGTATACATATTAATCACTTTCTTGATATTATTGTAACTTAATCAGTTTAATTTATCAATCAAATATAATTTATAATTAATTAAATACCGTTTATATTAAAAAGTCTAACCTAAGTCAGACTTTTATAATTATAATTCTTTAACATTTATTCTAGTAATTGCCTTTTTAAGTGCAATTTCAGCCCGCAATAAGTCAGTTTTTTCGGTTACTTCCTTAATTCTTTGTTCCGCCCGACGTTTAGCTTCTTTAGCACGGTTCAAATCAATTTCCTCTTTAGATTCAATTGAATTAGCAATTATTTTTGTTTCATCATCATTAACATATATAAATCCACCACCGATGGCAAATATATGACGTTGTTTATCAATGATATAACTCATCTCAGAGATTTCAATCCCGCTTGCTAAAGGCATATGATGAGCCAAGATTCCTACCTGTCCTGCTGTTGTGCGAAGATTTAACTGATTAACTTCCACTTCTTGGTAGATACCACTTGGTGTTACTATCTTAAGCTTAAATTTAGTCATTTGCTAATGTCTTCGCTTTTTCAATAGCTTCTTCAATTGTACCTACATTGTGGAATGCTTGCTCTGGTAAATCATCATGCTTACCTTCCAGGATTTCTTTAAATCCTTTGATTGTATCAGCAACACGGACATATTTACCATCCATACCAGTAAACTGACTAGCTACTGTAAATGGTTGTGATAAGTAGTTACGGACACGACGAGCCCGAGCTACTGTTAATTTATCTTCTTCACCTAACTCATCCATTCCTAAAATAGCAATAATATCTTGTAATTCTTGGAACCGTTGTAAGATTTGTTGAACCCCATGGGCTACCTCATAGTGTTCAGTCCCTACAACTAATGGATCAAGGGCTCTTGATGAAGAATTTAATGGATCTACGGCAGGATAAATTCCTAAAGCCGCAATTGAACGATCTAATACTACTTTAGCATCAAGATGAGCAAATGTTGTTGCTGGAGCAGGATCAGTTAAGTCATCAGCAGGTACATATACCGCTTGAACTGAAGTAATAGATCCTTTTTTAGTTGATGTAATCCGTTCTTGTAAAGCGCCCATTTCGGTTGCTAAAGTTGGCTGATACCCAGCTTGTGATGGTACCCGTCCAAGTAAGGCAGATACTTCAGATCCAGCTTGAGTAAAACGGAAAATATTATCGATGAATAATAAGACATCCTGACCTTGTTCATCACGGAATTCTTCTGCCATAGTAAGACCCGTTAAAGCAACTCTTAAACGAGCTCCTGGGGGTTCATTCATCTGTCCAAATACTAGTGTTGTTTTAGATAAAACACCACTTTCCTTCATTTCATAATATAAATCATTACCTTCACGGCTACGTTCACCAACTCCAGCAAAAACTGATAAACCACCATGTTCTGTAGCAATGTTATTAATGAATTCTTGAATCAATACTGTTTTACCTACTCCGGCACCACCGAATAATCCAATCTTTCCACCTTTGATAAATGGGCAGATCAAATCAACTACTTTAATTCCCGTTTCAAGAATTTCAGTTTCTGTTCTTTGTTCGGCATATGTCGGTGCAGATCGGTGAATTGGCATTTTCTTAGTGCTATCACCTAATGCTTCTTTACCATCGATTGGTTGTCCTAAAACGTTGAACATTCTTCCTAGAGTTTCATTTCCGACAGGTACAGAAATTGGATTTCCCGTATTAAGAGCATCCATTCCTCGTTTTACCCCATCAGTTGGTCCCATTGCAACACAACGAACTACATCATCTCCGATATGTTGAGCGACTTCAACTACTAGAAGTTCATCACCATTTTGGATTTCAATCGCCGTATTTAATGCTGGTAAATTGTTATCACCATCAAATTGGATATCAATTACTGGCCCTTTGGCACTAATTATTTTACCAATATTTTGTGACATACGGCACCTCCTTATTGTGCATTAGCTCCTGCTACGATTTCACTAATTTCATTAGTAATCGCAGTTTGACGAGCTTGATTGTATTTTAATAATAATTGTTCTGTAAGTTCATCGGCATTATCATTAGCATTTTCCATTGATGTTCTTCGTGCGGCATTTTCACTTGTAGCTGATTCAATGATATAACCATAAATCACTGCTTGAAGATACATTGGAATCAAACTGTCTAATACTTCCTCTGGACTTGGTTCAAATAATGTTGATTTCTTTGAGATTTCAATATGATCAAAATCACTTGGATCAACAGGTAATAACGTAACAATTCTTGGTCTAAATGTTAAGTTATTAACAAACTCCGTATAAACAATCTTAATTTTACTAATTTCTTTTTCACGATACATTTTAGTTAATTCAGCAACTAACTTAGTTACATCTTTAAAATCAAAAGTTGTATTTAAATCATCAAACTTATGATCCGTTACCCCTTGATGATTTTTTAATAAATAACTAGTTGCCTTTGAACCAATACTATAAACATAATCACCTGGTTTGATTGCACCTTTAATTTCTTTAAAGATATTGGCATTATATCCACCACATAGTCCTAGACTTGAAGCAATAACAATAAATACTTCTTTTTCAATATCTTTATTTTCAACTAAATAGATACTATCATTATTACCCTTACAATTAGCTAAGATCTCCGCTACAGTTTGAGCAACATTAGTATAATAAGGTTTCGACTGTTCTAATTGATTTCTTGTTTTACGAAGTTTAGAAGTTGCGACTAATTCCATTGCTTTAGTAATTTTTTTAGTCGATTCAACTGATTTAATTCTCCGCTTAATTTCTTGCATTCCTCCAGGCATAGTTAACTACCCCTTTGTTTGAGTTTTTTCGAATTGTGTTACAAAAGCACTCATAACATCTTTCATGCGTTTTTCTAAATCAGCAGAAATTGCTTTTTGTTCATTGATTTCATCAATAATATCTCTTTGCGTCATATTGATATGTTCAACTAACTGATCCATAAAAGCAGACACCTGTTCCACTTCTAATGTCTTAGTAAATCCATATTTTAAAGCAAATAATGTAATTACTTGCGTTGATACAGTTCGTGGTGAATATTGTGCTTGTTTTAAAACCTCACGCACTTTTGCACCATGATCTAAAGTTGCTTTCGTAGCAGCATCTAAGTCTGAACCAAATTGAGCAAATGCTTGCATTTCAGCATACTGCGCTAATTCAAGTTTTAGTGAACCTGATACTTGCTTCATTGCTTTGATTTGTGCAGCTGAACCAACCCGACTTACCGAAAGTCCAGTATCAATTGCTGGTCTAAATCCAGCATTGAATAATTCTTGTTGTAAGAAAATTTGTCCATCTGTAATTGAAATTACGTTAGTTGGAATATATGCTGAGATATCACCTGCTTGTGTTTCAATAATTGGTAAGGCTGTGATTGAACCCCCACCATTCTCTTCATTTAAGCGGCATGCTCTTTCTAATAATCTCGAATGTAAATAGAAGACATCTCCAGGATAAGCTTCACGCCCTGGTGGTCTTTTTAATAATAATGATACCGTACGATAAGCAACGGCATGCTTAGATAGATCATCATAAACAATTAAAACATCTTTACCTTGATCTAACCATTCTTCAGCAATTGCACACCCTGCATACGGTGCAATATATTGCACTGGTGCAAGTTCACTAGCAGATGCTGACACAACTGTTGTATATTCCATTGCGCCACCTTTACGTAACTTTTCAACAATTTGGGCAACAGTTGAATTCTTTTGTCCAATTGCTACGTAAACACAATAAATATCTTGATCTTTTTGATTTAAAATAGTATCGATTGCAATCGCAGTCTTTCCTGTTTGACGATCTCCAATAATCAACTCACGTTGACCCCGACCGATTGGAATAATTGCATCAATCGAAGTAATTCCTGTTTGTAACGGTTGGTCAACTGACTTTCTTGTCATAACCCCGCTGGCAACTCTTTCAATTGGGCGAGTATGTGCTGTAATGATTTCTCCATTACCATCAATTGCTTGTCCTAAAGGATTTACAACTCGACCTAACATCTCATCCCCAACTGGTATTTCCATAATCTTTCCAGTACGTTTAACTTCGTCTCCTTCTTTAATCGTACTTTCAGATCCAAGTAGTACGGCTCCGACGCAATCTTCATCTAAGTTCATTACCATTCCATAAACATCATTAGGGAAGGCAAGTAATTCACCTAGCATGGCATTATCTAAACCATGAATTAAACTAACACCATCGCCAACAGTCATGACTGTTCCAACGTCTTTAAGTTCGATTACATCATCAAAGTGCTTAATTTGTTCTTTAATTAAAGCACTAATTTCATCTGGTCTAAGCCCCACTATTTTCACCTACTTTCTTAATAGTTCTTTTTTCAATAATGCAACTTTGTTTTTGATAGAGCCATCAAAAACACGATTATTTATTTCGACTTTAATTCCACCAATCAGTGATGGATCATTAACTACTCTTAAACGAATCGTTTTATTTTCCTTTTTACTTAAAGCATCTTCCACTTCTTTAACTTCTTGCACACTGATATCATAGTTAGCATATAAAATACCTTCTAAGATTCCAAAATGCTCATTCGTTAACGCTTTAAATGCTTCAATTATTTCCATAACGTAACGCATTCTTCTTTTTCTAACTAAAAGTTTTAGAAAATTAACGACATAATCATTAACCTGTCCTTTAAAACTCTTATCTAATAATGCACATTTAGCTTCATCTTCTATTAAAACATGACTAAAGAACGGAACAAAACTTGGATCACTTTCAAAAACAGTTCTAATTAAATCAATATCTTTAGAATATGCTTCAACTTGATTCATCTCTTTAGCTAAATCAAATAGTGATTCTGCATATCTTACTGCTACTGCATCCATTAGTTAACCACTTCTTCAACAAAGTCTTCAACCAAAGCTTTGTTAGTCTTTGTATCCATTTCTTTGTTCATAACTTTAGTCGCTACATCAATCGCAACCTCAACAATTTCTTGTTTCATCGCTGCTTTTGCCTGCGCTTTTTCAGCCTCAATCTCACGACGTGCTTGATCTAGTTTAGCTTTATATTCCTGATTAGCTTGTTCTTGAATCGTTGCCTTTGTTTTTAAAGCATCTTCTTTAGCTAAATTAACAATTTCACGATATTGAACTGCCGCTTGGCGTGCTTGTTCTTCACTTTCTTCCATCAGTGCTCTAGCTTTTTCATTCATATCTTTAGCTTCGTTTACAGTTCCTTCAATAAATTCTGCCCGTTTAGCAAAATAATTTTGAACGGGAACCCATAAATACTTTTTAAAGACAAGAAGTAAAACTCCTGTTGAAAGTAATTGAATAATAATTGTAGTTACATTAGGGAATAATTTCGATGCTATATCTGGCATACGTATTCCTCCTTAGCTAATATTAGTATACAAATAATAAAATTAATGAAATTAATAAACCATAGATAGCTGCAGTTTCAGTTAATGCAATCCCTAGAATCATTAACGTTCTAATTTTACCTTCCATTTCAGGATTTCTACCTAAAGCTTCTACCGCCTTACTCGCACAAATTCCTTCTCCGATACCTGTTCCTAAACCAGCACATACTGCAATACCTGCACCAATTGCAATTAAACCTACATCTGTCATAATTTAAATTTCCTCCAATATTTTCTATATATTTTTTTGTAATTTATATCTAACTAGGATACCTAGATTAGAGCTTACTCGTCGTCTTCGTTTTCCATCATAATTAAGATTGATGATAAAGTTACGAAAACTAATGTTTGGATACACCCTGCAAAAATATCAAAATAACAATGGAATACAGGGGCAATAATTGGACCTAAAAAGTTAAAGTTGATTACATGGAATGAAATCCATGCTGTAAATTGATAAATCAACGTCATTAAAATAGATCCACTCAAAATATTTCCAAATAAACGCATTGAAATTGAAATTAATGGTGATAAGACACTTAAAATATTAGTTGGGGGCCACACAGTATCCCACACATATTTAAAAAATCCCTTTTTCTTCAACGCATTATATTGAATCAATATAAAAGTAATAAATGTCATCGCAAAGGTAATAGAGTAGTTTGAGGTTGGTGATTCAAACCCAATCAAACTTGATAAGTTACTGACCAATATGTAACAAAATACCATTGCAAAATATGGATAATAGTTCTTGGCAAATTTCTTAGGCATGATTGATTTCATATAATCATCAATAGCTTTAACTCCCGTTTCAACAACCAATACAATTCCTTTTGGTTTGACAGTTGGATCCGCCAATGCTACTTTTTTTCCAGCATAGACAAAGAACACGCCTAAACAAACCATAATGACTAGTGAATAAATTAATTCTACTTGAATTGTCACTCATTTCACCTCCTTAAAATATTTAGCGTTTTATATATCCTAAAATATTGATCGTAATCTTGGTCACAAAATATCCAAAGAAAACACTGATCAAATTAAAGATATCATCAAATTTGATTGCTAGCATGAAACCTGCAATATACAATAACATCTTAGCTATAAACATCATTACAACAAATCGAATCGCCTGACCCATTTTTAAGATCACATCACTCATTACAATGATAATATAGAATGATAAAACGCTGACCGCATATCCTAAGATAAATCCTAGTGGAAAACTAATTTGTTTTAGGACAAATCCTACGATAGAAAAGATAACTAATCCGCCAATAAATACTTTTACGGATTGTTTTAAAACATCTTTTTCGTTCATTCTTTACCTGCTCCTAAAAGTATTTTAATAACGTAGCCAAAGGCTAAAAACAATAAAATTAGTAGAATCGTGGGATGGGTATTAAAATACTTATCTAAGCGCAGCCCAACAATTACAGCTAATAGAAATGCTCCAATTACCTGAAAACCCAATTGTAGGCAAAAGAATAAATCTTTTAACATTTTCTTCTTATCTTGATCCATAATCCCTCTTGTATTCTACTATAGTCTTTTGGTTATGTAAACTTCTTATAAAAATTTGTAATAATTATTTAACACTATGATAATTTATTTATAGAACAAGTATTTCAGTACTAAACACTATAATTAATTTCATAATTAGACGTTTTAACCACTTTTGAAGTATCTCAAATATTAATCAGTACCAAATAAACGATCACCGGCATCACCTAAACCAGGCACAATATAGCCTTTTTCATTAAGTTTTTCATCAAGCGTCGCTAAAATCAATTCAACATCAGGATGATCTTCTTCAATTACTTTAACACCTTCAGGGGCACCTACTAAACAGACTAAACGAATATCTTTAGCACCACGGGCTTTAATATTTGTAATCGCTGCACTAGCACTACCACCAGTTGCTAACATCGGATCAACGATGATTACGATAGAATCTTCTAAACCACTAGGAAATTTAGCATAATACTCTTCGGGAATTAAAGTTTCCTCGTTCCGAGCCATTCCTATATGACCAATCTTAGCAGTCGGTATAATTCTTCTAAAACCATCGACTAAACCAATCCCCGCTCTTAAGATTGGAACAAGAATAATTTGTTTTTTCAATTCTTTTCCAATCATTGGACAAATTGGTGTGACGATTTCCTTATCAACTAATGGTAATTCTTTAGTTACCTCATAAGCCATTAACATTGCAATTTCGTCTAGGTTATCTTTAAATACGATTGTTTTCGTATCTTTATCACGCATAATTGTTAATTTATGATCAATTAATGCATGATTGAGGATGGTCGTTGCCATATAAATTCACTCCTTAAATGTATTTTATATCATGATACATTTCTACTTTATCAGTTAATGCTCTAACTCTCTTTAAGCATTCTTCTTTGATTTCATCAGTTTCTTCATTTTTTAAGCGATAAGCAATAATCTTACCTACTTCTCTAAAATCTTCTTCTGTAAATCCTTTAGTAGTCATTGCAGGGGTCCCAACCCGAATACCACTTGCTTTAAATGGTTTTTCTGTATCAAATGGGATAGCATTTTTATTTGCAGTAATATTAATTTCATCTAATAAACGTTCTGCTTTTTTACCTGAAATACCGCAACTTGCTTTTACATCAATTAAAATCAGATGATTATCAGTTCCGTCAGCAACTAATCTGAATCCCTCTTCTTTTAATGCTGTTTCTAATGCTTTAGCATTTTTAATTACTTGAGCTGCATATTCTTTAAATTCTGGTTGCATTGCTTCATAAAAACAAGCGGCTTTAGCAGCAATAATATGCATCAATGGACCACCTTGCATTCCTGGGAACACAGCACGATCAATATCAGCTGCATATTTTTCTTTACACATAATTACCCCACCACGAGGTCCACGTAAAGTTTTGTGAGTCGTTGTTGTTACAATATCAGCATGAGGAAATGGTGATGGATGCAGTCCCGCTGCCACTAACCCTGCGATATGTGCCATATCAACCATAAACATCGCCCCAACTTCATGCGCGCATTTTGCCATGTATTCAAAATCAATCGTTCTAGAATATGCACTAGCACCAGCTACTACTAATTTTGGTTTGACCTCTTGGCATTTTTTCTTAAAATCTTCATAATCAATAGTTTCAGTTTCTTTAGTTACCCCGTAACTGTGGAATTCATAATTGATTCCTGAATAATTTAATGGATGTCCATGTGTTAAATGTCCACCATCAGCAAGAGACATTCCTAATACCTTATCACCATGATTTAATAACGCCATATATACCGCTGTGTTTGCTTGCGCTCCACTATGAGGCTGAACATTAGCATACTCAGCACCATAAATCTTACATAGTCTTTCTTTAGCTAGTGTTTCCACTTCATCAACAAATTTACATCCACCATAATATCTTTTTCCTGGATAACCTTCTGCATATTTATTAGTTAATACAGTTCCTGCCAATTCTAAGATTTCTGGTGAAACAAAGTTTTCAGAAGCAATTAACTCAATATTGTTTCTTTGACGATTTAATTCTCTCTCTACACTTTCAAATACTGCGATGTCTTTCATTTTACTCTTCCCCCTCGTAAGCCATCATTTTTGCAATCCGCTGGTCATGTCGACCACCTTCATATTTGCCTTCTAACCAGGCTGTTAAAATTTCTAAAGCTAAACCTTCACCAATAACTCGTTGCCCCATAGCAATCATGTTAGTATCATTATGTGCTCGAGTTGCTTTGGCGCTAAATACATCGTGGCATAACGCACAGCGAATTCCTTTCACTTTATTAGCAGTAATACTTACACCGATACCAGTTCCACATACGACAACCCCTCTATCGCACGATCCACTAGCAACCGCTTTAGCTGCTTTTCCTGCATAATCAGGATAATCACAACTATCTTCGCTGTATGTTCCGAAATCTTCTACTATGTAACCATTAGCTTCTAAATAATCTTTTAAAACATTTTTTAGTCTTAAGCCACCATGGTCACAAGCCATTGCAATTTTCATTCAATTACCTCCGCTATTTGTTCCTTAGAAATATCACCTAATCTTAATATTTCCACTTTACCCTTACTTAAGTCAACAATTGTACTTGCCTTCTTACTGATGCTTTCACCTTTAACAATTAAAGGAATCTTTCCATGAAATACTTTCATTACTGCTTTGTCGTCAACAAGACTATTTTCTCCAGAAAGATTGGCGCTAGTTACTAACATTGGTCCTGTTTTATCTAATAATGATAAAACAAATGGATCATCTGGTATCCTGATTCCAATAGTATCTAGTGAAGCCGTAAAATAATCATCAATATGTGGGCGTTTCTTTAAAATGATAGTGATCATTCCCGGCATAAAAGCCGCAATAAGTTTTTTTGCAGTTTCATCAACATAAGCATATTTTTCAATATCCTCTGCCTTACTAATCATCATAGAAATTGCTTTTCCTTTATCGCGGTGCTTTAATTCATATAGTGCATCCAATGCCTGATGTGAGCCAAACTTAACTCCTAACCCAAAAACAGTCTCAGTTGGAAAAGCCACAACTCGACTATCGCTAACTAACTTAGCGACTTCTTCAATGGCATTTTTTTCGACTGAAACTGTATTCATGGAATCACCTCATTTGCCCCATTATACAATAAATAATTGAAAATTTGTAGATATTTCGTAGATATTTTCACGACAAAAAAAGTTTTTTAAAAAAAACATCTTTACATTATCTTAACATTGTTAATTTCCTTCATTTTTATAGTTTGATAAGACAATTTCTTACAAAAAAACAATTAGATTTAATCTAACTGCCATTTACATTTTTTCATATCAACATTGCCATTATCTTTAAAACATACATCTTCTTCTAAAAGTAAATCACGTTGTTCGTACCATTCAGGTACAAGTCTTCCTGCGCTATTTACAACTCGATGACATGGATAATCTCCATACATAGAAGCATGACTTAAAATTTTTCCCACTAATCGCGCATTCTTGGGTCGTCCTGCCAACGATGCTATTTGTTTATAGCTGGCAACTTTCCCCCAAGGTATTTCAGACACGATTGCTAATACTTGAAAAATTAAATCCTCATCCATATAATCACCTCCTATATTTTTATTTTATCTAATTATCGAAAAAATGCAAAAAAATTTATTTTTTTGTATTTTATTATACTTTTTTGTATAATTATTTTATTAGCTTGGGAAAGGAGATTTATGAAACAGTTTAAAAAATCTTTATTAATAATCGGATTATGCTTTTTAATGATTGGCTGCACTAATGATGCCATGGGTAAAGTAACTAAAAAGCTTCAAGATGCTGGATATGATATTTCTTATTTAACCGATGATTTCACAGCTGTAAATATTACTAAGACAGAAAAGGATAAAGACCGCATTCAATTTTGTGCTTATTTAGAAAAGAAGGTTGTTACTTCTATTTCATATATTGTCTTACCTGCCGATAATAGTAATATCGATAAAACGATTATTGGTTTTATCTATGTCGACAAAAATGATGATAATATTATTAGTGAAAGTGCCCAAAAGGAAGCTAAAAAAATATTAAAAAAATTAGATTTATCTATAGATGATCTAGTAAACTATGCCCTTCAAGTCTATGAAGATAAAGGAAAATCTTTAAATTCATAGTCTGAAAGACACTTTTTAAGTGTCTTTTATTATTTTTAAAATATAAAACGATCTCACTTTCATGAGATCATGTTACACTATGGATGACATCTACTGCAAGGGCGATATCCTGTATTTATTGCAGTAGATTTTGAGATAGCTATTTTACTACGTGATAAATAGCCACAACCACTTGAATGATAGCAGTCTCCTGTCTTAGTAATATAAACAGTTGTAGAAATATTATCATCTGCCACAGGAGTTCGAATAGAGGATGTTTCTACCGGTTTTCCTTTTACAGTCACATTACATGTAACTGATTTATTTTTAATTGCTGCTGTTATTTTTGCCGTTCCTGATTTTAATGCTTTAATATTTCCACTTTGATCAACTGTCGCAATCGTTTCATCACTAGATGTATAAACTACCGGTTGAGTACTATTTGTTTTTATATTTATAGTATTATTTTGATTTTCTTCTAGATTTAATGTAGTAGTTGAAAGCTCTAATTCTAATGCCTTAATACTTACTGGCATAATCAAGGTAGATGTATTTCCGTATTTATCACTTGCCTTAATACTAGCATTATAATTTCCAGCTGCTAAATAACTTACACCACTATCATCAATTTCAAGCTCATATTTTGATAGTTCTTTTATTTCTAAATAATCACGATAATCTATTTCATCATTTTCAATAATATCAATTTCTTTTGTTTGGATTAATTGCGGTGCTGTCGTATCTTTGATATTAAGCGTTAATTTCTTTTTACTATTACCATATTTATAAGTGATAGTATATTTACCTACTGCTGGATTATCTTCATCAAAACCATCACAGCTATATGAAATATCTTCTTCATCAAATTTATTCTTATCAACATAATCTAAATAATTAAAATTTTCTCCATATTCTAGATTAACAGTATTCTGTTTAAGTATTAATTTCGGTTGCTCTTTCCCCAATGCACCAATAATACCTAATAAAATAATAATTATGATCGTTACCTTGATCTTATGAGCTAAAATATAGTCTTTTATTTTCTTCATTTTATCTTTACTCTCCCATAAATTCACATAATCATTATACTATTACTTATGAAAATTCACGATATTTTTGTCGTAAAGATACGGTTTATTACGTAAAACAAGATAAAAAGATAGGATATTAATGAAACGAACCTATCTTTCTTATCTTAATTATTTTTATACTGTTTTATATAATTTTGATACCAGGCAAAACTATCTTTCTTATATCTTTGATAACTTCCTTTACCCTCATTATCACCATCAACATAAATTACACCATAACGTTTTTCCATTTCACAACTGCCTGCTGAGACTATATCAATGATTCCCCACATAATATAGCCAATGACATCAACACCATCTCTGATGGCTTCATCAATTTGTTGGAAATGCTGGTTTAGATAATCTATTCTATATTGATCATGAATAGAGCCATCTTCTTCAAACTTATCATGAGCCCCAAAACCATTTTCAGAAATAAATACGGGCTTGCGGGTGCGATCATACATTTTATTTAACATGATTCGTAATCCAATTGGATCAATTTGCCAACCCCAGTCACTTGCTTTCAAATAAGGATTTTTAGTTGAAACAACTAAGTTACCTGCTGTTTGCTCACTGCTCTCTTCAACCGTTGCGACGGCACTAGAATAATATGAAAAGCTTACAAAATCACAGGTATTATCTCTTAGCAGCTTACGTTCTTCCTCAGTTATTATGATATTAATCTTATTTTCTTGAAAAAAACGATTCATATAACTAGGATAATAGCCATTAGCCAAAACATCTACTGCGAACCATTGATGAATTTGTTCATCTCTCACTGCTTTAAGATTGTCTTCTGGGCGCGGTGTTAACGGATAGTAACAAAAACAAGCTACCATACAGCCAGATTGACTTTGAGAACTTATTTTATGCCCTAATTCAATAACCTTAGCACTAGCAACGAATTGATGATGCAATGATTGAAATACTAGACTTTGATCGTATGGTCGATCTTTCTCTTTTACTAAACCACTCCATTATATGGACTAAAATAACCAGCATTTATTTCATTGAATGGTAAATAATAATCAATATATTCTCCCCAATGTTCAAATACAGTTTTAGCGAATCTTAAGTAAAAATCGACTAATATATTGTTTGTCCAACCACCATAGGTTTCAACTAAATACAATGGTACAGCATAATGATTCATGGTTAGAAAAATCTTCATTCCTGCTTGATGAACCTTTTTAAAAATATGGTCATAAAAACGTATTCCTTCTTCATTTGGCATTTCTTCATCACCATGTGGATACAATCTTGCCCAGCTGATAGAAAAGCGATAAATATCAATTCCTAATTCTTTCAATAACTGAATATCTTCATCAATGTGATGATAGCCATCTGATCCTTGGCGGAATGGATAATTACCAACTTCTTTACATGATTTTGCTTCATCAATTATATCTTGTGTCAATAACCTTGTTGAAGTTGTAGCATTAGACGTTCTTTTTAAATAAGGTCGACAGTCCTGAGTATCTAAACCTTTACCACCGAAATTATAGCCACCTTCATATTGACTACTTGCAGTAGCTCCACCCCATAGTATTTTTCTTTTTTTATTCATTTGTCCTCCTCCTTCTAAAAATAAAGGTGATAAAAATCACCTTTATTTTTTACCTAACAAGTATGCTCCATATTCTGGACTGTATAAAGGGGCAACAAGCTGACATGATAGTGGCTGGAGATAATTATTCAATGGCTTTAATACATAATCTTCTCCATATTCAAAAACTCCACCAATATACGATACTTTAAAGGGAGAAGTAAAGTTTTTGGCCAATGTTTTAATTATAACAGCAATTTCATAAGCTGCCTCTTTATATATTTGTAAAGCATATTTATCATTATCTTTAGCTGCTATACCTTGCTAATGAAGCAATTGATGTTCGATCATGATTAAGTTTATTAATAAAAGTGATAATATCGTAATCATTTTCTAGTTTACATTTTTCTTTAATTAAATAGTATAACTGTGTCTTTTCTAGTCGACCATCAACTTGTTGGCAATAGAGGGCTAACATGCGCTTGGCAATCCAATAAGCACTTCCTTCATCACCTAGCTGGTAGCCCCATCCTCCACATCTAGTAATATGGTTATTTTTAGATGATAATGCGATTGAACCTGTTCCAGCTACAACTACAATCCCATCACCACCACCTAAAGCTCCAGTAATAGCAATCCTAACATCACTGTATAAGGAGAATTCTCGATTTCCAAATGCTTCCTTACAAATAGTCGCAATTTTATTTCTAACTTCTTTTTGTTCTCCATATCCAGCCAGCCCTGCAATCACTTTTGCTTGAAAATTTGCATCTAATTCCATCACACCATCTTTTAAAATTTGAATACATATTTCTCTTGGTTGTGTTAAAACATGTACTGATGGCTTTATTATTTCTTTTAATTTTCTTCCTGCATCATCAAAGAGTGCCATCTTTGTTTTAGTTCCACCACCATCAATACCGATATACAACATAAATAACTCCCTATTTTCTATGCACTTACTGCTTCTTTAGATTTTTCCTCTGCTAATAATTCATTATCGTACATTTTAAAGAACGGATAATAAATAATCACTGATATAATAATTAAGATAATATTTAATACCGCAGCTCGCCAGTCACCACCGCAAGCCAAGTATGCACCAATTGGTCCTGGTAATGTCCATGGAGCTATTGTAACAGCACAATTGACTAAATGCATAGAAGTTGCAATCCAGGCAATAGTTGCACAAATTAGCGGAATAATAATAAATGGAATTAGTAGCATTGGGTTTAAAACGATTGGAGCCCCAAAAATCATCGGCTCATTGATATTAAATATTGACGGTAAAATCGTTGTTCTTCCTAATGTTTTACCATATTTAGATTTTGCTTTTACACAGAATAGTATTGCTAATCCCAATGTTGCTCCTGAACCACCGATATGAACAAACCATTGTAAGAATGGTTCTACACCAATATGAGTAGCCGCTTTACCAGCTGCAATTGCAGCTGTATTTTGATCTAATAAAATTAACCAGATTGGTCTTGCTAGCGAAGAAACAATCGAATCTCCATGAATACCAAATGACCAGAAAAACATAATTAAAAATATGATTAGTAATGTTGATGGTAAGGTATCTGTTGCATTTATCAATGGCTTGATTAAGTTACCAACGATAGTATGCACATTGATACCTAACCACATTGTAATTGTAGAAACTCCTAAAATAATAATAACCGTAGGAGTTAACGATTCAAAAGATCTTGCTACTGCAGGGGGTACTGCCGCCGGCATTGAGATTTTCAAACCTTTAACTTGTGTAAAACGATAAATTTCTACCCCGATAAAAGCCGAGATAATTCCAATAAACATTCCCGCCGAACCAAGATTTTCTGCTGGAATAACATAGCCTGAAGGCAAACCTTGTAAAAAAGCATTTAATTCGGCTTTTTTACTAGCTAATGCACTAATTGACTCTGTAATATCTGGCATCGAAACTGGTACAATTGTCAATAAAAAAGTTAATTCAGCTAAAATCGCACCACTCAAGCCATCCAAATTATATGATTTAGCAAGTGAATAACCTATTCCAAACACTGCATATAGCGTCATAATATACATTGACATTCTATATGGCAATAAAATTGCTACTGCGTTATTTTTAATAAATTGGGTAATGCCCCAATCTGCGGGCATTTGATTATATGAAAATGCTACAACCATTAATAATGAACTAACAATAATTAATGGCAAGGTTGCTATAATTCCATCACGGATAGCCCGTAAATGTCTTTGATTAGAAAGTTTTTCAAGTGGTCCTGCTAGTTTTCCTTCTATCAAATTAGATATTTTTGTAAACATCTTATTTTCCTCCTATTTAATCATGAATATAACCATAAAAGCAATCAAACTAAATATAGTTCCAACAATCCAAAAGTTTTTGCATACTCCTTTTTTTCGCTCAATAAAAAATTGTGAATAAGCTACGCTAAAGCCACAAACAATACCAGAAATTAAAGCATTAGGAATACGAAAATCTATTTTTAAATAATTTAATATGTTTATACAAATCAATAATGACAACATAGTCGTCATTAGAATGAATAAAGCACTTTTAAATCCAAACATTGGGATATCATAATCTGTTTCGCCAAATATATTTTTATATTCTTTTTTGGTATTGTTTTTGACTACATACTTATTCATATACTTATTCTCCTTTAGTTATCGTTCTTATAGTTTGACTAATATTTTCATCACTATCTTTCAATGCTTTTAGGCATTCTTCTTTACTCATATTAGTTAGCCCCTTTAAAATTGCTATTTTTACATTGTTATCTGCTTCAATTAATAATTCTTTTGCAGTTCCCTCATCAACACTAATAGCTTGCTGAACAATATTTATAGCTCGAATTCTTAGTTTTTCATTTGTTGGCTGTACATCAACCATCAAATTTTTATAAACTTTTCCTTTTTTTATCATTACAGATGTTGATAACATATTAAGGATTAGTTTTTGTGCTGTACCAGCCTTCATTCTCGTCGACCCTGTAATAACTTCAGGGCCAACAACTGCTTCGATTGGGAAATGGGCATGTTGAGATATTGCTCCGTTTTTAACACAACATATTGATATTGTTGAACATCCTAGTTTGCGCGCATACGCTAGAGCGCCAACAACATATGGTGTTCTTCCCGAAGCAGCTATTCCACAAACAACATCCAATGGACTAAGTTCTATTTTTTTTAAATCATCAACTGCTATTTCTTTAGAATCTTCAGCACCTTCAATTGCGGTTGTAAATGCTTCCTTACCACCAGCGATTAGACCTTGGACAAGAGTAGGATCAACTCCATATGTTGGCGGGCATTCCGATGCATCTAGCACCCCTAAACGTCCTGATGTTCCGGCACCCATATAAATCAATCTACCACCCATACACATTTTTTCATAGATACAGTCAACAGCTTTTGCAATTTGTGGTATGACGTCCTTTACCGCAATTGCTACTTTTTGATCTTCTTGATTAATAACCGTTAAAATTTCCTCTGTTGTCATTTCATCAATGTGCAAAGAATTGCTGTTAATTTGTTCTGTATCTAATTGACTTAATTTCATCCATTCCACTCCTTCCATATTTATTATATATCTATTGAAATATTATTTCAATATAAATGTTAAATTATTTAAAATATTATTTCACTATAAACAAAAAAAGAAAAGCCTATATTTTAGAAACAATTCTTTTTGTTTCAATAAGCTTATCTTTATTTCCTGTTAGATCATTTTTAAATACACCATAATATAATAAATCTGTCATTACTAGTGATGAGATTCTTGATGAAATAGCTCCCATTCTTATTTCCTTTTCTTCATTAGGAACTTGTAAAATAATATCACTTAATTTCGAAAGTGGATTAGGCTTAAATTGAGTAATTGATATAATTGGTACATTTTTGTTTTTTATCATTTTAGCAATTTCAACAAGTCCCTTTGTAGTACCCGAATAACTAATAAATAATGCTGCATCCTCTTTATTCATACTTTCACTAAATGTTAGTTGAACATGTAAGTCTTTATTATAGATTACCTTTTTTCCAATTCTTGTTAACTTTTGTTCCACATCTTGTGCGACAATCGCCGAGCCACCGACACCAAATAAATATATTGTATTAGCAGCAATCAATTTTTTGATTGCATTGTCTAATTGATTAGTATCGATCAACTGGTATGTCTTTAAAACAGTATTCATATTTAAACGACAACATTTATCAGCTAAAGTTACGATATCGTCATTTTCATCAATAATAAAATCTATTTTTTCTTCAGGAGCACGTTTAGACTGCGCTAAACTCATTTTCAATTCACTAAAACCGTTATAACCTAATTTTTTTGAAAATCTAATAATTGCAGCAGCAGAGGTACCTGTTTTCTCCCCCAGAGATTGCGCTGAACACTTTAAAACATCAGCAGCATTTTCCAAAATATACTTAGCAATAACCTTTTCAGTTGATGTATAGCTGCTTTGTGCCTCTTTTATTTTAGCATAACTATTCATAATAATCTTAGCCCCTTTCTAATTAATTATATCAATCCACTAGTAAAATTACTAGATTTTTCAAAGTATTCATAACTTAGTTTTAATTTATTCTATTTTACTATATTCAAATAAAAACCATCTATTTAACAAAATAGATGGCTAATTGTAATATTTTAATTAAATAACTTAGACACATAAAGGTTATTTAATTAATTGTAAGATTTCTGTCTTAGTGGAGAATTGGTTTAAAAATTCATCATACCAATTTTTTATATTCTTCATTTCAGCATATTGTTCAAGTGTCGGCCCGCCTTTTAAGAATGTATTATCAGAATACTGATAAATAAATTGTGTTGCCCCATTTATTGAGTAACCACAAGTTCCTTGTTCTGGAAGATACATATATCCAGTTTTTGCTTCAAGATCGAAAGCAGCATCAATTACCATACATTTTTTATTAGAAATGACAATCTTATAAGCTTCGGTTGAACTTATTATCTGTCTTCCCTTATTATCCTTTTCATAATTATAGCCATTTTCTTTAATTTTCGTGAGGACTGTATCAGCATCTTTTTGTATATTTTTTATCAAATCAGTTCGAGTATTTTTGTTAAATTGAATTATTGTCCATTTAGCTAATAACTCAGAAGTTAATCCCAATTTTTTAAATTTTTTCCCTTTCTCTGCTTAACTTATAAATTTATTTTAATCTTAGTACTATCACTTCCAATCAATAAAATTTTGTTGCTACTAATCACATAATAATTATGGCATGCTTTATTTAGCAAAACAAACGATGCTACAATATTTGTTCAATCAATTTGAGAGATATAATTATTTAAAGCAAAAAAGAGACTTACTATTTATTTCAGTTCTTATCCGGTTTAGGGTAAGAACCTTTATTTCTAGTTAAGTCTCTTATATAAGAATTAATTTGTTGGATATGTTATTGCTAATCTAGTTAAAATACCCTTTTGATTTTCTGTAACAAACTCATATTTGTATCCTTGGTCATCTGTATAATGCCAATGTCCATCTGTATTTTGTTGTGGGCTACCAATCCATTTTAACAAATTACTGCTTTTTGTTTTCCCATCCATTGGAATTTCTTGATCAGCATTAGTAATGAACACTGTTGATTTAATACCATGATGATTTTCCTCTTCAGTGATTGTATCATAATCTAAAGTAATTTGCGTTACTTTACAGTCCGCAACTGATTGCTTTTTATCTGTATCATTTTTATAACGAATTCCAAACCATTGCCAATCAGAATCATCTAAATAAACTTTTAAGTAAGCTACCATAGATGAAATACCACCAGCATCTACTTTAGGCGCCTCATCAACTGATTTACCAGTATCACCCAATTCTACTTTAGTTCCAATTTTTTCTAAATATTTAACATACTCGCCAACTGTTTCTGGCAATGGAATTTTTTCATCATTAATAGTAAAGTACTTAATTAATCCATTTGATTCCGTAAAAGGTCTCTCTTGTTTCGTGTTATCAGAAGTATTATTATCATTTGGTTTGTCTGAATCAGAATTCTTAGAACTACATGCTGTTACAGCAAACATCATTGTTAGTGCTAAACCAACCGTTAATATTTTTTTTAGCATAGACTTTCTCCTTTTTATTTATACATATACAGATTTTATTATAAATACTTTTTTCGATTTAATCTACTATTTTTTTAAATTTAAATCTTATTATTTCTTAATACAATTGATAAAATCAGTTATTTCATCAATAATTCCCTGCTTGTCTGCTACATATTCTTTCGGTTCGAAATTATAAGCATTATTAACAGTTTCGTCAAGCTTACTTAAATCAGTACATGGTATAATATACCCCTGCTTATCAAACCTCTCCATAATTTGTACTTGATGATCATTATTTTGTTCCTTATATTGTCCAAGACGAGGTACAACAATAACTCTTTTTTTTAGCTTAAGTGCAGATACTATCGCCCCTACTCCAGCATGGGTAATAATTAAATCCGCAATTTCAATTTGATGATTTAATTCATCTTCAGTATAGTACTCTTGACCATTAATTCCTGAATAATCACCTTTTGTATATCCCAGCTGAACATACACTTCATTCTCATTAACAAAGTTAGAGTTAAGAATTGCATTTAAGAGACGATCAAATCTTTTATCTTGAGTTCCAAACATGACAAATATTCTCATTATTTTAGACCTCCTCGATATTTAGCTTTTGGATATAATTCCAACATTTCTTCCCATTGAACCAAAAATAAATCTGCAATTGGATAAACAAGCTTTCCAGATAAAGTTTTAGTAGTGATATTCGCAAACGTTTCGATAAAAATTACTTTTTTGCCAAATAATTTCGCAATGTAACAGATTGGTACAGTCGTATGCGCCCCTGTTGCAATAATAACATCTGGTTTAACTTTTAAATAAGCCTTAAAACTTTTAAAAATATTTATGGGGAAATTACACAAAAACTTAAATAAATGCTCCTTAGTTCCTGCTGGCATATACCAAGAACGAGATTTATTAGTTTTTTTGTACTCCTTCATCATCTCATGATCTTCCGTAATCAAAAATGAGTTGTACCGCTCCATCAGTTCACTTAATTCACACAACTCACTAAAATGCCCACCAGCAGAGGATGTAAAAATTACTCTAGTTTTTAAATCGTGAATATTGAAATTATTAAATTCTTTTAACCACTGCTTTTTTACATTTTGATAAGAAAAACGTTTAGCTTTTCTTATAGCATTATTTTGCAATGTTTTAGTTGTTTTGTTTAAAAGTTCAACTATTTTATTTGCCATCTCATCAAGATTACGATCTCTAATAATAAAACCATCTTTCCCATCTTCAATAATATCTAAAGAACCTTTCGCACTATCGAAAGACACACATGGAATACCATAACTCATTGCCTCCAATAAGACTAGACCAAAACTTTCATAATGTGATGTTGTAACAAACACACTTGTATTATTCATAATCTCATTTTTAGCTTCACCTACTGTATTTCCATGAAAAATTACTGAATTACTAATAGCTAATTGATCAGCCAATATACTTAATGAAGCTCTTTCTTCACCATCCCCCAAAATATTCAATTTAGCATCAGGATTTTGCTCCAATACCTTTTTAAATACCCTCAACATATCATCATAGGCTTTTTCTTTGGATAGTCGTCCCATTACTGTAATCTGATTTGTATTTAAAGAAACACGATTTCTTGGGATCTCATCGATACACAATGGTAAATAAATACACTGAGGTCCTGTTAAGTATTCTTTATAAAATTCATAGATTGATTTTGAGGCTGGAATAAATAAGTCAAACTTTTTAACAGCACGATATACTTTTTTAGGATATTTTGGATCACGATCTGGATGACAATGCTCCCATGCAATTAATAATTTGTTTTTCTGATGTTTTGAAAATGCTTTATCAAAAGCGAGGGTACTTGAAATAATTATATCAGCATCATTTACTTTCGCACATTGCCTAATTAAGCTCCGTTTCTTTAAAATTATTCTGAAAGCTTTGTACCCTTCCTTGATTATTTTAATAAATCGCTTATTTTTTAGAGCATACTTAAATTCTTCTTTATTTGGTTTTAAGTCTGTTGATAAATAGCTAACATTAACACGTTCATCAATATAAAAAGATGGCTCACACAATTTATATACATTTATAATTTCAACATCATAATTATCCACTAACATATTAGCAAGTGAGCAAATTGCCTTTTCAATTCCTCCAACCTGTAAATGTAATGATAATATAGATATTTTTTGTTTTGGACCATTATGTTGACTAATAATATCTTTTTTTGTCCTTAGCCGAGCAAAGCTACAAGCCCAATTAGCGGTTCTTTGCAACCTCTTTAGCTTATGAGCAGAATGTTTAAAACATGTTTTATGGTAATACATTTGAGAATCTTTTAAAACTCTTAGCTTACGATAATGATTAATATTTTTATCAATTGTTATTGAATGATTATGAATCACCTTAACATTATTTAAAACACAAGCATGCAATCCAGCATTCTTAGCTTTTGCACATAAAATATCTTCTTCATAGAAAAGAAACGTTCCTTCGTCTAAGAAACCTATTCTATCTATTAAGGCTTTTTTTATTCCAAAAAAACATCCCGAAATACAATCTACAGGAGTTGTTGCTCCTTTATAATATGAATTTCGATATTTAATCTTATTTTTGAACAACCTATTTACAATAGGATAATTATCATGAATATCATACGCAATCGTTCTTTGTTTCCAACCACGATTTATTGTCCCTTGTTCTTCAATAGTTGGACCGAATAAATGATAGTTAGTATCTGCATTCATATGTGCAATAAAATCCATTAGGTTTCGTTTATCAATAATAATATCAGGATTAGAAATAATATAATTATCGCACTCTTGTTCATAAAGATACTTTAATCCTGCATTATTACCAGCAGCATATCCTTCATTGGTATCTAACGCAATTAATTCAATATTTTTCAATTTCTTTAGTTGTTTTACTGAATCATCAGTTGAGCAATTATCAACCACACAAATAATATCTACAGCATTAAAAGTACTGATTTTTTCTACAAAATCAATTGTCTCAATTGCATCGTTATAGTTTAAGACAACAATTCCTGTTTTCATCTGATTGCCCTCCTACTTCTCTAATCCTAATATAGTGTAGTCATAAAATCGAGACGTTTTTTGAACTTCATTATTCAGTTCATTAAACCCTATCTCTTCCATTATTGTTTTTTTATCAGAAAATAAATTAGTTCCTAATCCCAATCTATTTCCTTCAATACTTGCCCCCATCGCCACTAACATTGTTGGATACATATCAATTGTGCTGAATAATCTATTCTTATTATTGACAGGTTCTACAACACTGTTAATAAAGCAATTATATGGTGTTCTAACATAGTCAGTATCAATTCCCACAAAAAACTTTTCTGACATGCTATTATGATCACCAGTAATCACTATTGTTGTATTTTCATACCATTCTTGCGTTTTACACCAATTAATAAAGTCATTAATTTGTTTTGACTGGCATTCAATCACATTGGCATATTGATTTTTGTGAGTATTTTTACATTGATCACATAAATAGCCATCTGGTGTATGAGTATCAATAGTTGTAATTTCCATATTAAATGGTTTTTCTCCACTCGCTAACTTAGTAATATCTTTTTTAGCAAACTCAAATAGTTTAGCATCTTCAATACCCCAAAAAACGAAATAATCTTCTGGTATTTCTTGGTTTTCCTTAAAACTATTATAGTCTCTGATTATATAATTGCCATGTTGTTTATAGAAATTTGAAGTTCCACCAAAGTTTGCATCAGAACCACACATGAATTCATTTATATATCCGTTTGCTTCCAATACTTCACCTAATGAATACCCACCAGGCAAAAAAGCTGTATCATTATCATACTTTTGACTTTTTATTGATAATTTTAAAGGAATACCCATATTTTGCGATACTTGAGAGGCAATAGTCCATTGAGTTCCATCAATAGTTCTACTTCCTCCAATGTTGTCATTGTTAGAAAAATTAATATTATTTTTTGCTAATTGTGACAGCTCAGGTATATAGTTAATTTCCTCTGCACCACCAAAGGTAGTATTGGCATATGTATTCTCCACTGATTCTAAATATAAATGAATAATATTACGCTTGCCATTATTAAAGCTAATTTTAGCAGTGCTTGGATCAACATAATATTTTTCATATATATCTGTTTCCTGTACTACGTTATTAATATAGCCATATATATCATAATTATAAATTGCAAAGATTAAAGAAATTATTATACATAAAATACCTCCTTTGATAAAATGTTTTTTTATTGACTGAGATATTTTTTCATTATTTCGCTTACATAATCTATGAATATTAAAAATAAGAGCAACTATTAATGATCCTGCAACAATACTAATAGGTACCGCCCAAATGAACCAGTCTAAATAAATTCCATTGTCTGTGCCTTCCATAGGAACTTTTAAATGAAATATAATTTGATTTAATGTTTTTACTGAAAAAGTACGATTGCCCCATATTATTGATGTTACAATTAGACAGCCTAAAAAAATTAGAACAACGCCTACTATATACTTTTTTTCTATTGTTTTTATTTTTTTCATATGTACCTCATAAATAATTCCTTTCTATTTTATCATATCTAACTCTAATAATAAACAAAAGAAAAAGATTGAAATAATCACTATTATTTCAATCATATATTTCTTTTAAATATCTACTTAAGGCATCTTGCCAAGTTGGCAAACGATCAAAACCATTTTTATCTAACATTGTTTTGGACATTCTACTATTATTTGGTCTTTTAGCTTTAGCTGGGAATTTAGTAGAATCAACAGGTGTTACTTCCACATTCATTCCTGCTTGTTTAAAAATTTCACAAGCAAATTCATACCATGAACATAATCCTTCATTAGTAGCATGATAAATTCCATATTTATTTGTTTGAATCATTTGTACACATAATTTAGCTAAATCATATGTATACGTTGGTGAGCCAATTTGATCATTTACAACACTAACCGCACCATGTGCTTTACCCAAACGAAGCATAGTTTTAATAAAATTGTTACCATTAACGCCAAATACCCATGCAATACGAACAATAAAATATCTATTCAAAGTTTGTACAGCCAATTCGCCTTCATATTTAGTTTGGCCATACACATTTAACGGATGTCTTTCATCATATTCTTTCCATTCCGACTCTCCTTGACCATCAAACACATAATCAGTAGAAAAATACATTAATGGAATATCTAATTCTTTACATACTTTCACAATATTTTTTGTTCCCACAACATTAACTTTAGTACAAGCATCAATTTCATCTTCAGCTTTATCCACCGCTGTCCATGCTGCACAATGCACTACTGCATCATATTTATTTTTTTTAATTACTTTATCGACCTGTTTGGCATTAGTTATATCCATTTCATCAACATCAACACCAACCGCTTCAATATTTCTCTTTTGACATTCTTTTACAATATCATGACCTAATTGACCCTTAACACCTGTTACTAATAATTTCATTTTAGCCTCCACTATTAAAAATATTTTTAACCTTTCTTAATAGGTTTAAAACCATTTTTATCTAAACTCCCCAATATATAATATTTAATTCAAAAAGCATACTAATTATAACATAATATATTTATGCTTGTAGTAGTAAATAACAATAATAAATATAAGTAGAGTTATTATTAACTCTACTTTACCATGTTCCTTTAAAAAATTAATTTAAAATATTAAGATATGATTATTATTTATCAAGCAAAAACCACATTTTCTTAGTATAATTCTTATTGTAATATGGATCTTCCTCAATATACTTATTCCATTTCTTATGCATATAAGACTCCTCTTTCATAAAACGTTTATACTTATCCCCTTCCGAGTCCAATCCTCTCGATTTAGATTCGTGATGAATAAGTTCGACTTGTGGTAAAAAAACATTATATAACCCTTTTTCTAGAAGCTTAAGATTAAAATCAACATCATTATAAGCAACTGTTAAATCTTCTTCAAGACCATCAACTTCAAAAAACTTATTCTTTTCAATAACTAAACATGCGGCTGTTACTGCAGCATAATTATATGGTACTCTAAGACGTCCATAGATCCCAGGAAATGTTCTATCCTCGCCTATGTATGCATGAGATGCTACTCCACCGAGACCAATCAAAACACCACCATGTTGAATCGTCAAGTCCGGATAAAGTAATTTAGGTCCAACTGCCCCAATATGCGATTGTGTAGCATACCCAATCATTATATCAAGCCAATCTTCTTGAATTATCTCGGTATCATTATTTAACAAAACTAAAATTTCACCATCAGCCTGGCGGGCTGCTAAATTATTAATTTTTGAATAATTAAAAGGAATATTAGCATCTATAACTCTAAAATTACTGTATTTTTCACTAAACTCTTCAAATAGATCAAACGTCTCTTGCTTCTCACTATTATTATTAACCAATAACACTTCAAAATTTTTATATGCTGTCTTATTATAAAGCGATTCTAAACAAACACGGGTAATATCTGCGTAATCTTTGGTAGGTATAATAATAGATACAAGTGGGTTATCTTTTTTTATATATTCTAAATAATAGTAAGTACTAACAGGATCCTTATGAACAATTGCATTAATTCCTCTTCTTTTTAACGCATTCTCTAGTACTCTTTTACCTGTATCTATTGCATAATCTTTATGTGATATAGCCATTGATGTTGATCCAGGAATTTTACGCCAATGATATAATATTTTAGGTATATGTCTAATACTATTTGTTATTTCAGTTATCTTTAGTAATAAATCATAGTCTTGGGCACCTTCTAATCCAATTTCAAATCCACCTACAGAATCTATTAAACTTTTTCTAATCACAACAAAATGACAAATATAGTTTAGACTAAGTAATGTATCTGGTGAAAAATCAGGCTTAAAATTTGGATCACATCTTTTTCCATTTAGATCCATTTTATCCTCATCACTATAAATCATATCAAGCTTTCTATTCTCATTTAAAACTTTTACAACTTCATACAACGCGTTCTTTGATAGTACATCATCATTATCTAATAAACCAACAAATTCCCCCTGAGCTATTTCTAATGCAGAATTTGTTGCTCTAGAAATATGCCCATTTTTTTCTCGATAAACTATTTTTATTCTTTTATCCTTCTTCTCATATTCTCTTAATGTATTTAGTGTCTCTTCATTGGTTGAGCAATCATCAGCAATACAAATTTCAAAATTTTGATAATATTGATTTAAAACCGAATCTATACACGCTGTTAAATATTTTTTTTCAACGTTAAATGTAGGCATAACAATGCTAATCAATGGCTTATATTCAAAATTATCCGTAGAGTCAATACATTCAAACTTATCCAACCACTTTAAATAATCATATTGATCAAATGGATTTGAATAATAACATATATTATCACTTAACATACGTTTTTTAAATTTTCTTATTATCTTTTTCCATTCACTTACTGGTACTATAAAATGATAATCTTTCCATAAAGTGTGAATACCGTGCACAAAAATTTTTATAAAATTTATAAATTTTCTTATTATCTTTTTGATTGTACTACAAACTTTATTCTTAATTCTTATAAGTAAAGTATTATTTATTTCACATATGGTTTGATTTTTATCATCTTCTTCATATTCAAAAACGATCTTTTTGCCTGTTCCAACACTTGAACTAAACACCATCTTATTCTCAATTTGCACTGACTTTACACTATAATCTACCTTTTTACCGTCAATAAACAAATTATAGCTCCCCTGCAAGTTTTGACTATTTAATACTATAACTACAGTTGGATTTTTTATACCAAATACGCCTTTTTCATATACTTTAAATTTAATATTCATCATAACTCCCTATATTTCTTCAGCAAAACCTTTCTGTAATTTATTAAAAATAGCAAAACCAATGACTAAAAAAAGTACTGAAATTATGATCATATATATCCAGCTATTTAAAGATATCAATTGATGGTACATAAAAATATCTCGATACGCATTTACAATATGTGCTAAAGGATTTAAACTAAGTACCCATCTTAATGAAGTAGGAAAAATACTTATATCATATAAAATAGGTGTTGCATAAAATGCCATATTTAAAATGAATTGAACAATATATTCTAAATCTTTGATATAAACATTTACTGCACTGCATATTAATACTATTCCTAATGTAAATAATGTTTGAAGCAAAGCAATAACAGGAACCAAAATAATCATCCAATTTATTCCTAACCCGCTTCCAATTGTAAATATTAAAATGATTATACATGATATTAAAAAATTAACTAGTCCACTTGCAACAACTGAAATAGGTAAGATTTCTCGTGGAAAATATACTTTTTTTATAATACTAGCATTTGATCTTACTGTTACCATTCCCTGATTAACACTAGTTGTAAAAAAAGTCCATGGAATGATACCGCATACTACATAAACAAGATAATTATCTATTTGAGTTCGCATAACATATGAAAATACTATTGAATACACAAATACTTGTAATAGGGGATTTATAAAAGACCATAATATTCCTAAAAAAGAACCTTTATATTTTCCTCGTATTTCTTTTTTAATATTTGATTTAAATAACTCTCTATAATCACATAAATTTTTAATTACTCTCATCATTTACTCCTCTATTACAAATTTCACATCTTTATTTGATATAATCTTGTCATCACACATCAATACTGCACTTAAAGTATGCTTTCCTATACCGTATTTAGTAATATCAATATCACTATGAAATCCAATATGATCCTTTTCAATAAAATTAGTTATTTGCTCACTATAAATTGCTGAGACATCGTTTCGAGGTAAATATTCAATATTTTTTATTTCTTTTTGGTCTATTTGTATCTTTAACTGAGAATTTTCACTTTCGCATAATTGCCATCCAGCAATATGCATCTTCGTTGTATCTGATAATGATATCTTTTCCCTATTTCTTGGTAAATCAATATTTACAAGCCCATGAATTTTTTCATTTCTACTTTTCATTTCTAATTTCTTTTTCTTATTATCTATTTCAATTTGGTCTAAATAAGCGTCAATAACCTCATCAGATTTACCATCCATTTTAACTTCACCATCATAAATCCAAATCGAACGATCACACAAATCTTTTATGGTATCTAAACTATGAGAAACAATGACAATTGTTGTATCACTTTCTTTTAAATCATATAATTTATCAAAACATTTATCTTGAAAATGCTGGTCTCCTACAGCTAAAATCTCGTCTATCAAAAGTATATCAGCATCAACATTAATTGCTACAGAAAAAGCTAAACGCATATACATTCCTGAAGAATATGTTCTAACTGGTGTGTCTATAAATTTCTCTAATTCTGAAAATTTTATTATATCATCTACACGGCTATCAATTTCTTCTCTCGTCAAACCAAAAATTGATGCATTAAAATAAATATTTTCTCTTCCTGTAAAATCTTGATGAAAGCCTGCGCCTAATTCTAATAAAGATGTAAGTTTTCCATATGTTAGAATTTCACCTTTAGTAGGATATAAAATTTTTGTCATCAATTTAAGTAAGGTTGACTTACCACTACCATTAGTACCAATTAAAGCAACAGTATCACCTTTATTTATTCGAAGATTTATATTCTTTAATACATGATGATATTCTTTTTCTCTATGTTTCCAAAATACAAGTCTTTCTTTTAAAGTACTTGGTTTATCATATTCATATTTAAAATCCTTAGACATATTTTTTATTTCAATAGCATTCACTGTCATGAAACCTCCATTATTAACTTAAATACCTTTTACCATCTTAATTACATATCACATTGTATCATAATTAACCATGTATATAAAACAGATTTGTACAATAAGATTATCCAATGCAGATATATAATTTTAAATAAATTATTATGTAATTAAAATACTATACCAATATTAGTTAATTTAATTTACATTCAAATAATAGCATTTTATTATAGTAGATTTATAAACCTAATTCATTAAACCTATATATTTTCACACCTTTAAATAATAAAAATTTAGTACCTTCTTATTGCGTCTATTATTTTATCAGCCAGATAGCAATACTTATACAATGACAAAGGCTATATTATAGTAGAAAATATGTATTTACAATTATAAAGTAGCTAATCAACCATTTTATAATAGGCTATTTATGCATGAGATAATAATTATCACTATGTAATTTTATTTCATAACCTAGTGATTCTAACTCTGTTTTTTGCGCATTAGAAAGAGTTAAAATATAAGCATTTTCAAAGTAATCTAACGCAGTTTGTGCATTTAACAAATCTATTTTTCCACTTAAATAATCATTTATAATCGTATAGTTATCGCTATCATCGCTATTTTGTGCTCGATTTATTATCTGTATTCTATTAGAAACCATATTAAAACCTGTTTGATATGTATAATAACTACCTATTTTAAAACTAGCAGGTGCCAATAATGTATAATTGCCATATGGCAATTTATTAAAATAATCGCCTATTTGATTAAAGATATCAGGCATTAAATTTTCTTTATTTACAATATTAGCGAAATTATATCCTGTTTCATTAATACCAGAACCTAAGAAATTATTGTATTTTATATCTTCAAAATTCAAATAAATATATGTAATTGAAGAAAAAATCAATAATATTGATAAAATATTAATGACCAAATCTTTGGTCTTGATTGATGCAAGCTTTACAACATCTAACCCGATTAAGAAAATTAATAGAAATTGGATACTTGAGTAAAATCTTAAAACGACAAAATTATATTTAAACGATGTCAAACAAAGAAGTTCACCAGCATACCCCTCTGTTACCAGTAAAATCAAAATAGCGATAAAAGCAATCATATATTTCAAATCTGATTTAATGTAAATAATTAAAGTTACTATTATAATAAAGAGAAAATGTGAATATATAAAATCAAAACCAATATAATGTAATCTAAATGGCTCTAAATCATTTAAATACATCTTATAACTTTCTTCTGGCAAGATAAATGTATGGTCTAATTTTTTTGATAATAAAACTATACCAATAATAAAAGCAAATGCGATTAAATATAGAGCTAATTTCTTATAATCTTTATTTTTAGAAGTTCTAACTACATTATATCCAAACTTCAAAATGAGCAATCCTATAGCAGAAAAAATAATAATTGGCAATGCACCAGTAGTAAAAGAAATCATCACACATGAAATTATTGCAATAAAAGAAAAGTTGCGAATATTTATTTTACCTTTTACAAGAGGTAATGAATATATTAATAAGATAGGGATAGATAAAACCCTAACAATAGATCCACCATACCAAATTGCTGTTTGAAATTGCCATAAATCATACGATCTAATTTTGAAATTATGTGATAATATATCGATACCATGTTCCATTAAATACCCGTGACTTATTAATAAAACAAAAAACGGTAGTATAATATATTGTGCCTTAGACTTATTTTTTATAAATAAAGCTGCTAAATGTTTCATAACAATTACTGTAATTATGTAATTATGAATTACCATTCCAACCTTACAGAAAAAAGTTACATTTATATGAAACAGGCTAGCCAAAAAACCATATGTAATTTCATAAGTATTGCATATTCTTGGAATATCAATTGTTCCACTTGGAAGTAATATCCCATTATAGAAATCTTCATTTAATAATGCTGGGGTTCCCACTGAATTAACTATTTTTCCAACATAGTAATAATCATCATAATTAAATTGATATAAAGACATATTATTTGCTGTAGAAACTAAAGTGAATAATAATACAAAAACAACTAATAACCAATTATTTTTAGCAAATGCTATTATATTTCTACTATTTAATAACTTTACTTTTCCATAAAAAGCATATACGTTATTATACGTTTTCTTAAAACAAAATATAAATATTAAAACATATATAACTAACAATGTATAAAAAAATAAATTCCAACTAGCATGTAAATATTGTAATGGTATACCAATAATAAAAGATATAAAAAAGAAAATGATAAAACCTGTTATGGTATTCAAAGAAAGTGATTCACTGTTTATTTTTAAGAATTCATTTACTGATTTACCAATCATTTGATAGTAAAAAAATATAAGACATAAAAAAATAAACGTCATAATATAATTCATATTTAACTAACTCCTCCTATTTTTCAAAATATACAATAATATGTTACCTTCATTAAAACAATATATATGGTTTACTATATAACGTCAAGAATTCATTTTATCTTAATAATAAATAAAATACTCTATTTTTAATATCATAGAGTATTTTTAATTAATTTTATACGTTATATTAAAACATTTAATATTTTATCGATATAGTTAACTTATATTGGTATCACGCATATCATTAGCTCGTAAGATATTATTTAAGTAACTTTTTATATACTGAATAATATATATCACTTATTTGAGAAATCTCAAATTTATTAATTGCATATTTTTTTATTGATTCAGAGTTGTAGTCATTTAAATGATCTATCATTTCTGTAATACCATTAGCAATTTCCTGCTCACTTCCCTTTTCTACAACAATAGAGTTATTACTATTAACTAAAGAATCAGCTCCTCCCGATTTGGTTATAACCATCGGTTTTCCTAGCATTAGAGCCTCTTGCACAGATACTCCTGAACACTCAATTAAGCTCGTAGATAATCCAAAGTTCATTTGATTTATGATATTATATACTTTTTCTTTATTGCAATTACCATAAAAAATACAATTATCCCATATACCTAATTCTTTAGCTAATTTTTCATACTTTTTTTGAAATTCTCCACCACCAACAATGTGCAACATTACATTATAACCTTTATCTTTAACTATTTTTATTGCTGGTAATAAAAATTGATAACCTTTAATCCACTCACTATAAAATGTTGCAACTATTGACATATTATAATATCCTTCTTTTGCATATTGTTCATTACATTTACTTACTTGCGGTTGTAAAACTCCATTATAAACAACATCAAATTGACAATCTGGAAACATTAATTCCAATTCATTTTTACTAAATGGTGAGACGCAAGCATTAAATTTAGAGTTTTTATATACAAAATGCCCAATTTTACGCAGTATTTTTTTGTCATAGTTTACCAATTGCGTTGGTGTATGCTCTGTTATTATTACTGGAATATTATAAAGTTTCCCAATTATTACTGCATATTTTCCAACGACAGTCGCAACATGCGCATGTATAATGTCAGGTTTAAATCTTTTTCTTATCTTCATAAAATGTAGTATGATTTTAATATCAGACCAAATTCTATTTTTAGTTCTCTTTGTTCTAAAAGTTAATAGTCCATGCTCATTGTCATATGAAAATTTCTCTTTTTGCGTATTATCATAAGGAAAGTATAGGGCAACATTACATTTGCTTTTCAAGTCAATAGATTGTTCATAGTGAAAAACGCCTGCTTGCATAGATTCTGCCTCTTTAGGAGAATACCAACTAACCATCATTAATATATTCATTTTTACCTCCAATTCTCCACATCTAATGTCGTATGGAGACAAATATTTTATTAAACTTAACTTTACTAAGACTTTATTACATCTATACCAGTAAAATAAAACCATCTTTCCAAATGCATTTAGGAAATATATATAGTCCTAGTTAATAGCAACTTATTGATGCTTTTATTGATTATTATCATACTTACAAATCATATAATTAAGTATACTCTATTTATATAAATATACATTTATTTATTCTTTATCTTTTTATAATATTCAATAAATCTACATAATTCTTTTCTACTCACAATACATTCTACGATTGTATAAATAATTAATAGTGGGATGTTATAAATAAAACAATAATATAACATTGTAAAATAACTTGTATAGTATACATTATTATCAACAAATAAAATAATTAATATAAAAACAACTAGTCCCGATATTATTCTTTTATATGTTCGAAATGGTTTTTCTTTAATTAAATACTTGTATGCATATAATATCAAATCATTTGTTCTATATAGTAGTGCTGCAATTGTTCCCATTAACGCACCATATATACCAAATTTAGGAATCATTAATACTGATACTGTTATATTTATTGTTGCTTCTATAACTGATCTCCACTGAGTTTTTTTAAAATGACCCGCATAACTTACCATATTATTAACAGGAATTCTAATTGCAGACAATAAGGGAGCCATTATAAACAACAACGAATAACTGCTATTTATATAATTTGTATCAGTAATTCCAGCAGTATACAATCTTATAAATGGAACAATAAATATATATGTTATTGAAATAGCTGTAAACGCTAAAATCATATTTAGCATATCTATAATATCAAAATACAATATATACTTCTTTGTTTCAGTATTATACATCTGTCCTAGCTTAAAATCGAAACCACTATTAATTTGATTAATCAGTGTTGATATCATAGATACAATCATATTATATACAGTATAAACACTAACTACTTTTAAGTCGCGAGTTAATAGAGTTAACAGTAAGACATCTGTACTATTAAAAATCAAGCTTGATACTTGATGTATCAACGTTGCACTTTTTTGGGAAATGGCTTTATTATCTGGTTCAAGCTTAAAATTAAGCCATCCATAATTTTTATAAATATACCAATGATAGATAAGCATTTGTAAAATACATATTAAAAAATATGAAAATTGTACAGTAATAATATCAAAACCTGCACTAATCAACACAATCCTTACAGCACAAATAGCTATTTGAATAATAGTAGTTATAACATTTATTACATATGAATACCCTTCGGCTTGCATTAATATTTTATATTTTCCTTGATAAATAAAATTAATACTGTTGCCTAATCCTGAAAAAATAATTATAAGAAATATAACAAAATAAGATATTGATGTTTCAACAAATACTGGATACACAAAAGCAAGTGCAACTACAGCAATTACATATAACATCCCTGCTTTTTTGTAAAAATTATGTGTTGCCACCATAATTCTAGATATTCCGTCTTTATTATCTTGTGACACAGGTTTATAAAGAGCCTGTAAAGAAGCAATTCCAACACCAGCTTCAAACAAACTAAAATAATTTAATATTTGAACAACTGAATTAATCAAACCATTAGTTTCAGATCCATAATAAGATAGTATTAGTTTAGGGATTACAATTCCAGTAATAATAATTAGTATTTGACTGAAAAATGCCGTGAATATATTTAATATTCCTTTTCTTGAAGTATTCATATTTTTACCTTTCAATTTATTTAGATATATTAGCTATTTTCTCAATTTAATACACTTTTATATTAAGGTTATTAGCTTAAACGTGTTTGTTATCTTATTCGTATTATTCAGACGAGCTAGTTTTTCTTTTATTGTCTAAATCATTGCTCTCTTTCAAAATACCTATTTCCTGAATCAAATTCTTCTGTCTTTCTTCTAATAACGATACTTTTGAGAATAAAATATAGACTAATATAATTAATAAAAATATGATGATAGCAAAAATCATGTTTGATGCAGACATGACTCCAACTATACGTGCACAAAAATATACAATTTGAGGAAAAATACTAATAATAATTAATGATATTGAACAAACTATCCATCCTAATGCATAATCAGTACGCAGTTTACCCTTCTTAACATTTCGTGTAAGTGTAATAAATAGTAAAACTGTCATTATGATTAAAACAACTTGTAACGTTATACTCATTCTTTTTCCTCCTAATTAAAAAATAAAATCGTAATTAAAACTTTTAGCATATATTTTATAGAGTTTCCTAATCCAGCATATATACTTGTACCAGCAATTCTATCTTCCATCTCAACTTGAACTTCCTTGACTTTATAACCTTTCTTTATTTGAAAAGCAAGTGTATCAGGTTCTGGTTTTCTGTTCAATTCAAAGGCATAGTCCCTAATTAATTCTTTATTTATTATTCTCATTCCACTTGTTGGATCATTTATTGTAACACCAGTTGTTATTTTAATCATTAATGTTATAATCCTACTTCCCAACATTCTTAGACTAAAATGTTTCTTTTGATCAACAAACCGTGAGCCAATGACTATGTCACTGCCATTTTCTATTTCTTTAACTAGTTGAGGAATATACTGGGGTAAGTGCTGACCATCTCCATCAAATTGGATAGCTGCATCATATCCATTATAATATGCATATTTATAACCAGTTTGAACAGCTCCTGTTAAGCCCAAATTAACTGGTAAATCTATATGGTTTATATTATTTTCATCTAAAATTTGTTGTGTAGAATCTTTTGAACAATCATTTATAACTATATAATCACAATTTGTCTTTGCGTTTTCTAAATTCTTAATAACTGTTAAAATGCTTTCCTCCTCATTATAAGCAGGAATTATTACTAAAACCCTCATCTTTTCTCCTCCATATTAAAATGAATTAATTTGTACCATAAAAAATCTATATATCTTCTGTAGATATTCTTTTGAAGTAAATAATAATAAAATGATAAGTCTAAAACATTTTATAAAATGTTTGGTCTCTATACATTTTAAAGCATCATTAAATAATTTATTAGCTTTTGAATACTGCATTTCCTTCTTTTCAGAATAATGGTCTAATATATATAAATCAATCTTACTAAGATCTGCCACAATTCCCTTTTTATATGCCATAGTAATATACTTTGCACTAAGGAACTGTCTCAATAGATTATTTCTTGAAATACTACTTGCTGTCATTCTATATGATAGAACTTCATAATTTAAATTCGATATTTTATACCCTCTAAGTATTGCCCGTAAAGTAAAATCATAATCCTCACAATAAGGTGCATTTCTATATCCATCCAATTCAATAAATACCTCTCTCTTTCCAAGCCATGTAGGATGAGCAATACACTGATTATATTTTATAATTTTCTTTATTTTATCATAGTCGCTAGGAATTTTTTTTATGGAGTATACAGTTCTATTATTTTCATCTACTATTCGAGTGATACCACCTACTAAATCACAATCATTTTTAATAAGATAATCTAATTCTTTTTCTATTCTATCTTTTCTAGATATATCATCAGCATCCATTCTACAAATATATTTTCCACTTGATTCTTTTATTGCTCTATTCAATGACGCTGTCAATCCAATATTTTTTTCATTAATATATAATTTTATTCTTATATCTTTTTCTTGATACTCTTTAATAACATTTTTATGTAATTCATTTTCTGGATTATCTAAAATAATAATAAATTCAAAATCTTTAAATGTTTGGTCTAATATTGATTCAATAGCTTGTCTCAAATAACTTTCTGTCTCTTTATAAGTTGACATTAGAACTGATACTTTGCACATAATTACCTCCCACCAATTACTTCTTGTTCATTAACTAATAACATTATTTATGATTTAGAATGCTATACCATTCTAAATCATAATATTTATCATTAATATATAAATGCTCTTGAAAAGTTCCCTCATATACAAATCCACATTTTTTATAAAATCCTATAGCTCGTTTATTTGTACTTAAAACATTTAAATAAATTTTGTGTAATTTTAACTCATTAAATCCATATGATAAAATTAAGTCTGTTGCCAAGGAGTTAATTCCTTTTCCCCTTGCTTTTTTTCTTGTACTAATAGCATACTCTGCATTTTTGTTTTTTTCATTAATATTTTTTAAAGATATAGTGCCTAGATATTCATCATCATCATCTACAATTGCAAAGTGTTGTTCAACATTACTAAATGAATTATTAATAAATTGTTTTGCGGTATTTTCATCTACTGATAAAAAATCGTTTTGAAATATACTCAATGTCTCATAATCATGCATCCATTCAAGCATAAATTTTATATCTTTTTCCTCTAATTTTCTTATTTTTATCATTATAAAACTCCAAATTGATTTAGTGCCTCAATTACATAGTCACATTCTTCGTCAGTCATTCCATAATACATTGGAATACTCAAAACTGTTTCACTTATTTCCTCAGCAATTGGAAAACTTCCTTTTGGTAACTCCAAATCTTTATATGCCTCTTGTAGGTGCATTGGAATTGGATAATGTTTAACAGTCCCAATACCCTTGTCATTTAAATAAGCCTCTAATGCATCTCTTTTTTCACATCTAATTACAAATACATGATAAATATGATCAAAAATATCATCATCTTTTAATGGCAGCGTAATTAAAGGATTCTTTATTCCCTCAATATATTTTTTTGCAATTCTCTTTCTATCCTCATTCCATCTATCAAGATGAGGTAACTTACATCTTAAAAAAGCTGCTTGTAGTTCATCTAAACGGCTATTATTTCCTTTATAAATATGATGATATTTATAATCAGAACCATAGTTTCCTAACGCTCTAACCTTTTTTGCAATATCTTCATTATTAGTAACAACACATCCACCATCACCTAATGCCCCTAAATTTTTTCCTGGATAAAAACTAAATCCAGCAGCATCTCCAAAACTTCCAACTCGTTTCCCTTTATATAGCACACCATGCGCTTGTGCTGCATCTTCTATTACATATAAATTATATTTTTTTGCAATTTCATTAATTCTATCCATATCAGCTGCTCGACCCTGAAGATGAACAGCAATAATCGCTTTTGTTCTAGAAGTTATTTTCTTTTCAATCAAATCAGGGTTTATGTTATATGTAGAAATATCTGGCTCAACAAAAATTGGCGTAGCATCAACATATGATACTGCCAATGCCGTTGCGATATAAGTATTAGAAGGAACAATTACCTCATCTCCTTGATGAATATTCAATGCTTTCAAAATTAAAAATAACGCATCTAGGCCATTACCTACTCCTATACAATATTTTGTCTCACAATATTCAGCAAACTCTCTCTCAAAATTTTTACACTCTTCACCTTGTATAAAATAGTTACTTTCTATAACTTTCTTATAAGCACTATCTAGTGATTTTCTTATCTCATTATGCATTGTTTGAAATGTTGCAAATGGTATTTTCATATTTTTCTCCATTCCGTAGTACCCAACTTCACACTACAAATATCTAATCAAAACTGTTATTATTCTCTCTATAATAAAAAACTTGCGTTCACCCCTTTAAAATGGTTTAAACTCTAAAAATATTCTTCTCCAATTTAAATGTAAGTGGACATTATTTAGTAACTGAAAAATAATAATAGTAATAAGGGGACTAAATTGTATTAATTAAACTATTTTTCCATTTTAATACATCAAAACTTAATTTTTTATCATAATTTAATACTTTTATTTCTTTATAAATTCTAAAAACTCATCATAATCTCTAATATAATCATCCTCATCATACAAATTTGAAGCTAAAACCATTAATACTGCATCTGGTGAAAAATCAAACATTTCTCTCCACATTTCGTTAGAAACATATAATCCTTCATATGGTTTTTCTAACGGTACGACTTTTTTCTCATTACCATTATCCAATAATATTTTACAACTCCCATGTATACAAATTAATATTTGTTCTAAATTCTTATGTGCATGATATCCCCTTCTTACATCTTTACCAGTATCATACATGTAATATACTCTTTTTATCTTAAATGGTATATCTTTAAATTCCTCTAATGCGACAAGTTGTCCTCTATCATCTCCATGTGGTTGAAAAACATACTTGATTACTTGCATAATATCACCTCATCTTATTTGTTTTTTATACTATTATACACCAACATGGATAATACATCAAAATATCTTATTTTTGACAAAAATCCTTTATCTTGTGTATTAATTCTATAATTGATACATCTTTTTGTTATATAAGATAAACTTGGGTAATAATCAGCTTTTATATTCTTATATAATTTAGAAAAATCCTCCTTCAATAAAGGATGCATTAATCCATTGGAAACACCACTCATTTCATATCTAATGCATACTTGATCAAGAAATCCTATTCTTTCATCTTTCATAAGCAATTTTAAAAAATACGGACAATCTTCTAACAAAGTATAACTTTCATCAAAGTATCCATGTTTTTCAAATATAGTTTTTTTATAATATGTACAACTTCCACTTATTAAATTAAAATACCGACAAATATAATTAATAATTCTATTATTATTTGATTTTATAATATCAACTTCATTATTATTTGGCATTAACTTAATCTTTCCGTTTTTCATAGCCTCTCGACGGCCAGTAATAACCGAATAATTACTAATATTAAACATATTTACAATATTTTTTAGTACATCTTTATTATAAAATTCATCTCCACAAGATAAAGGGACAATTATTTCTCCACTTGAAAATTTTATCAAATTATTAAAATGTTTTACCGTTCCAATATTATGCTCATTTTTATTAATCAAATAATTTACCTGTTCTTGATCCAGTTTATTTTTTATCTGCTTTAAAATAGCATTATTAAATCTTGGTGAACAATCATCACTGATAATAATTTGATAGTCTTTAAATGTTTGCATCAAGATCGACTGTATGGTTTTCAATAAATTGTCTTCATTTTTATAACACATAACAACTATACTAACTCTGTTTGTTTTTTCGCTCATTTTTTCATTCCTAACACACTAGCTAATTTTTTGGGCTATCTTAACCATTAACATAAAAATTTTATCTGGCAGTAGCGATGTAACTATATCAAACTTTGCAACATCTGGCGCTAATTTTCTTAATTTAAAAAGTGTCACAATATTTCCATCTTTCCTTGCATTTGCAAATGATTCAATTTCGTTAATGTCTTTATGATTTGGATACTTTTTTTTGAAATCTTCAATCACTTTTAAATCAGGAAGAATCCTTTCTTTAATATAATCTTTTTTTGAATTAATTCCGACCAATACACCACTCACATTTTTTCCATGACGTCTATACTTTACAAGTGGTTCATTTAAATAACCTACTTTACCTTCAGTACTAGCACATGCTAGTACCCACTTATCATGACCAGTATTTTTTGAAAAAGGAAGAGTTGATCTAGCAAAATCGCCACTCATTACTATACTCATACCAACAGCATAAGTAATAAATAAATTATATTTAGTTATATCATCATAAGTATTCCAATTATCATAATTCTTTTTGCTATTTTTTCGTACACTACTACAAGTAATATTATCGTTTTCATCTATAATTTGTTTATCTGTTACTACAAGAACAGTTTCTGTTTGCTTCATATATTCAATACATTTTTCAATCTTATCCGTCATCCAAATATCATCTTGATCACAAAATGCTATATATTCACCTTGAGATTCCATTACCAGTTTTTCAAAGGCACCCATATAATTTAAATTTTTCTCACAATATGGTAATATTTCCCACTCAAAGTTAGTTATGTATTTTTCAAATATACGACAATCACATCTGTTATTAATACAATCATCAAATATATATAATTTAATATATTTATATGTCTGATTGTTTAATGAAATCAATTGCTTTTTTAAGTACTCCATATTTGGATTATATACGGAAAGAAGTATATCAACTCTTTCTTTTATCATGCTTTTTCTCCTAAATTAATAATACTGCTAATCTATTATTTTAAACCCATTAATCCATATTATTTATATTACCTAATAACTAATCAAACTATCATTTCATATGCTAGTTTAAATATTTTATTTATCTAGTATATATTTTTAATCTTTTAACTATATCACGATAATAAAATGCAAGCCGAAATAATCAATGAAAAATAGAAAAATATAGCTGTTCTACTTCCTGATGCCCAAACTGTTGGTGAAAACACCATCATAACATTTAACTCAATTCTTACTAATAAAATGCAAAAAATATCAATATTTTTCTTATCTTTTTTGACTAGCTGGAATAAAAATACTCGTAAACTAACTATTACAAGAAAAATATTAGATATACTATTATTGATTTGTAATTATTAAAACTTAAAATTCCATATTTTCCAAGACTAGTATATAAAAATGATACATTTGGATATAACGATATCAGCCACTGACCAAATAATCCAAATATACAAACCACTGCAATCAAAATCATTGCACATAAATTAATCACACTATTTTTCACTTTTGAAGTAATTATTACTAATGAAAAAGTAAAAAACAAACTTACTGGATTATTAATATATATATAAATTTAGGAATAACTTTTCTATTAAAAATACAGTATACTGTATAATACCTAACATTATCGCTAGTCCCTGCTCTTGATTAGTTGCAAAGAGCAAAAATACTACACGAACTACATATTCACATGTTTTAAGTTTTTTTGTTAAATGTACTTTCTTTAAAAAATATAGATTACCGGAATTGCACACAATGACCATTGATAATTAATCGTAGTAGCCATCCAGCTGATGACGTATCAATCATTAGATATACCAAAACACTCAAACAGCTAATCCATTTAAATTGTATCGTTTTTTTATAAAAAATTTCATAAACTAATTTTACAATTATTGTTATTACAAGAAAATCAAGGATTTTCCATATTACTGGATATGGGGCTATAAAATACAATATTCCCTCTATAAATTGTCTAGAAGACCAATTAGTATATTTCTCAATGGCTGATTCTAGTAGCGACATTTCACTTGACCTTAATATAAAATGAATATCATCCCCTGTATTTACATTTAATACCAACTACAAAACAATAAAATATATGGCAAATTTTGAACAACTAATTTTTTATTTTATTCATGTGTATTTAATAATCCTCTCTTATACTCTAAACCAACAACTTAAATCACATGTACCAATTCCCGGAACATATCCACTAGATGTATATTGCCATCCAAATAAGCCGCTATAATAAGGATTATTCCATCCCATTGTTTTAGTATAAGCAGCCATCCATGAAGTGTGCGCCCAAATATAGGAACTATTTAAATTACTATTCAATAAACTTCTATAGCTATATATATGAGCTGTGTATCCATTTCTATCCATTGTTGAAATAAACGCCTTGACAAAACCATCATATCTATCTGGTGTTATAATCACTTCACTAGAATCTGAACTTCTTTCTAGATCATAATAAACTGGATACGCTAGCTCACTTGGCTGCACATTGTATTTTTTTAAAATACTAATAACAAGATTAGCCTCCGCAATAGCATCGCTATTATTATTTTCATAATCATAAATATAGATACCAAAAGGTATTTTCAATCTTCTACATGCTGCTAAATTATTTGCAAATTGCTTATCTTCTGAATAGTACCCTCCACTATGACTAGTGATTCTCAATATCGCACCATCAATATCACCATATTTTTTTGCTGTATCCCAATCAATATTCCCATTATATTGACTGACATCTACAACTTTTTTTGAAGGCATATTTCCTACCAAAGTTCCTGTTTCATCATAAAAATATTTTTGTCCATCAATATATGTCCATCCATTTCCCGGATGTGTATTTATAACATTATGCATATTTAGAGGAATATATGTAACTTGTCCGTGTTTGTCGTATACATAAATATGTATATTATATGCTCCGTACTCATATTTATGATTAGATCTTTTAACATCAAAACTATAAACATCACTTTTCATCTTAGCATTATACCAAATAATATCATCTTGATCATTTAAATCAGTCCACACTGCAAATTCAACTCTATCCAGCTCATATGTACTCTTAACATTACATGAAATTGTAAAACCTTCGTCAGTTGCATTTGTAATGTACGTATTAGATATTATTGGTGCAGTTGTTACTGGTTCATTTATAACAAATTTACCAGCAGAAACTTTATTTGACATTCCCTCATTATCGTATACATAAATATGTGTTTCATACTCTCCATATTTGTAATTGTGATCCTTAATAGATATTGTAGCTGCTGCTATTCCATTTTCATCAGGTAATACAGATATCCATGTATTGTCATCTTGTCCGTTAACTGTTGTCCACGTTGAAAACTCTACTCTATTAATCCCAGAGGCATCAGAAACTTTGCACTGAAGTGTATAAGACTTATCATCCTTAGAAACAACTTTTACATCTGAAATTATTGGAACATCTTTTTTAAGAACTATCTTATCCAATACAAGATATGTTAGTCTTCCGTTTTTATCATATGCATATATATGTGTGTTGTACTCTCCATCTGCATTTCCATGTTCACTCGTGTTCACTCGATAAGTATATGTGTATGTTCCATCTGGATTCTTTGTCCCTGTTCCTCTTCCCCATGTGATATCATCTTGTCCATTGACTGTTGTCCATGTTGGAAATTCTACCCGGTCTAATCCTGATGCACTCTCTACCTTGCAGCTTACTGTATATCCTGTTGCACTTACACTGCTTATCTTTGCTTCACTGATCTTTGGTGCCAGACTTGGTACATTTACCTTGTCCAATACAAGATATGTTAGTCTTCCGTTTTTATCATATGCATATATATGTGTGTTGTACTCTCCATCTGCATTTCCATGTTCACTCGTGTTCACTCGATAAGTATATGTGTATGTTCCATCTGGATTCTTTGTCCCTGTTCCTCTTCCCCATGTGATATCATCTTGTCCATTGACTGTTGTCCATGTTGGAAATTCTACCCGGTCTAATCCTGATGCACTCTCTACCTTGCAGCTTACTGTATATCCTGTTGCACTTACA
>OAZY01000290.1_pt1 | contig 44588 bp, 41 predicted proteins | sample 1494931 | NCBI WGS metagenome assembly OAZY01 (sample SAMEA2579921, study PRJEB22360) | human gut metagenome | biome: human gut; feature: human-associated habitat; material: faeces | place: Denmark | collected 2008/2010 | reverse complement strand
TTTCTGATTTTTCCGGCTCTGCGCCACGCAACCACACCCCTGTTTCCCTGCCGCTTCAAATGCCCTTGCCCTCCCCGGTGGCAACGACATTTTTACGGCAACGCCGACAGAGCGTATAACACACTACACTTTGCAAGCAAAGTCGTGTGCCAAGGGGCAAGCCCCTTTGGAAACCCCGGACAACAAAACAGGCTGAATATCAAGCACTTTCCCGGTGCTTGATACTCAGCCTTTATTTGTTGTCAGCAACCCTCGTTTCGTGGTCTGCGTGTAGTTCCTTGTAAACTGACCTAAACTGGCAGAAAAACTACAGACAGCATACGAAGGATTAAAAAAGAAGAGTGAAGTAACACTGGTAGAACCAGAACAGCCGAAAACTCCAAAAGGAAATGAACAGGCAGCTAAAACTGGTGATAACATGATAATTGGAACATGACTAATCGGTATGGTTGTAACTTTAGGGGGAATAGAGTATATCAGAAGAAAAAAGGCGAGATGATGTACTGGTAGAGTATAATTAGATTTAGATAATAATTTCAATCAAAAGAAAGTGACGATTTGGTTAAGTTTTGCTTAACTATAATCGTCTTTTTTATGGTTTTGGTTAAGTTGATAAAGTGTTTGTAAACTTCGTTGACGCTAAAATCTCAGTGTGTAAAATAGGTGGCGTAGTACAGATTTATAACTTAAAAAAAGGGGACTATGACATGAATGAGAATTTGAAAAAACATATTATTGTTTCTTTGGCAACAGTATCAGCCTTTTCTAGTTTGGCAATGGTACCATTATCTGCTTATGGTGAATATCAAGGTAATGATGGAACACAAAAACTAAATAATAGGCTGACTAGTACTAGTGATTATAATGATTGGTATAATAACCAATGGAATAATCAAGAATCCGGTGAAATGGATACTGGAAAAATTGTATTGACACCGGGAGCAAAAGCAACTGATCTAAATTTTGCCTGGTACTCATAAGAAACGGGAACACCAACAGTAAAAATTTCTACCAATCAAGATATGTCAGGAGCAAAAACTGTAACGGGCAGTGCTGACAAGATTAACAAGAACAATAGTTTCAAAAACTATACTGCTAGTAATAAGGTAGCACTTAAAGATTATCTAGTGGAAAATATGACTTACTATTACCAATATAGTACAAACGGTGTTGATTGGAGTGATACATATACTTACAAAACACACAGTTTTAGTGATTATCAGGCAGTATTAGTAGGAGATCCACAAATTGGAGCTTCTGGAAGTAACGGACAAGGTACTCAAGATGATACTGATATTGCAGTTAATACCTATGCATGGAATAAGACATTGCAAAAAGCATTAGGAGCTGGAGGCATTGCAGAAAATGCTAGCTTCATTTTATCAGCAGGAGATCAAATTGATTATTCATCAAGCGGAACTAATGGTTCTGGAGAGATTATAAGAGAACAAGAATATGCAGGTTTCTTATATCCTGATGTTTGAGAAGTACACCATTAGCAACAACGATTGGTAATCATGAGTCAATGGTCGATGATTACAGTCTTCATTATAATAATCCTAATGCAAGTACATTAGGTTCTACAGAATCTGGTGGAGATTATTATTATAGCTATGGAGATACTCTATTTATTAGTTTAAATAGTAATAGTCGTAATGTTGAAGAACATCGTCAGTTAATGAAAGAAGCTGTAGCTAGTCATGAAGATGCAAAGTGGAAAGTGGTTTTATTCCATCATGATATCTATGGTTCTGGTTCACCGCATTCAGATGTTGATGGGGCTAACTTAAGAATTTTATTTGCGCCATTAATGGATGAATTTAACATTGATTTATGTTTAACAGGTCACGATCATTCTTACGCTCGTACTTATCAAATTCTAGATGGAAAGGTAATTGAAACCGACGGTGTTAGTGAAAATGCTAGTAAAGCATATAATCCAGAAGGAACATTATATATTGCCGCAGGATCTGCTTCAGGAAGTAAATTTTACACATTGAATACAGTTAAACAATATTATATTGCTGAACGTTCTAATACACCAGAACCAACCTTTTCAACAATTGATTTTAGTGGAGATTCTTTAACAATTAAAACTTATGATTACAATGGTCAAAAATATGCAAATGATGTAACTTTATCAAAAGATGGTAATGCTAAATCAATTGAAGAAATGAAGAATGAAGTAGCTGCGATTGATACAGTCAATGTAACAAGTGGCTCTAAAAATAGAATCGATGAAGCTTTAATAGCTGTAAATACTGCTTTAGACACACGTGATGATAGTACAGCTGAAACAGAATTACAAAATAAATGGAATACTACAAGTGATCCATTAAATTATTACGGTTATGCCCAAAATGGTTTTGCAAATGAAAATAGTACTGCCTTAAAACGAGGGTATTCATCTTTATTAGACAAAACGTTATATGAAAATGATAGTAATAAAGCTGTTACAACTGCAACTATCGATGAAGCATATAATAAATTAGCAACAGCTAAAAACGAAGTCGTGACAAAAGCTGAGTTTGCTGAAGTACAGACTAAATTTGATCAAATTGGAAGTACTTTAGCACAAATTAGTATCGGAGATAAAAAAGATCAGTATACTAGAGCAGATGTAGATGCTTTCAAGAAATCAATTGCAGCTTTAAAAGTTGACTTCAATGAAGCAACTATTACTAAGACTGCATTAAATGAATTGAGTACACAATTAGATACAGTGACAAATGAATTTTTAGCAAAGAAAAATACTGAGGATATTACAACAGCTCCAATTGTTACTCCTTCAACAACGCCAAGTAAAACACCAGTAAAAACAACTAGCAGCAAAGTAAAAACTGGTGATGATACGTCAATCAATTTAGCAGGTATTACTGCTTTCGTATCATTGCTAGGAATTGCTGGAACAAAATTATTTAAAAAAAGAAAAATTGAAGAATAGTCAAGATAAATAATGAAATAAACAAGACAGAGCTTGTTCTGTCTTGTTTTATATATGGGAGAAGTTATGAAAGAGTTATTAAAAGAATTTAAACAGTTAAGTAAAAAAGAAAAAATAGGTCATTTTGGAGTCTGGCTGGCAATTTTAGCATTTTTAATTTTTTTATATTTTTTTAATAATGCTGTTGAAAAAACACCATTGATGGATCAAGAAGGTGCTGTATTTGAAAAAGCCCGAGTGACTGAAATTATATCTGAAAATCGTACAGAAAATGGACTTCAGCAAGGAACGCAAATAGTGAATACGGAGATTTTGTCAGGTGATTATAAAGGTCAAATAGTAGAGACTACGAATATTGATAGTTATTTGTACGGTGCTGATTGTAAGGTGGGAACTAGGGTGATAGTGCAGCTTAGTGAATATAATGGAACCTTAAGTGCTAGTGTTTATAATTATGATCGCACTAATACACTATATACAATGGTCGCAATTTTTTTGATTTTATTAGTTGTAATCGGTAAACGAAAAGGTTTTACCTCAGCTTTAGGATTAATTTTTACATTTATTTGTATTATCTTTTTATATCTGCCGATGTTGTATTTAGGTTTTTCACCGTTTTTTAGTGCAGTTGCTGTAGTTGTTTTAACGACTCTTGTAACAATGTATTTTATAGGTGGCTTTTCAATGAAAACTTTATGTTCGGTACTAGGAACGATTGCGGGGGTCGTTGTAGCAGGAATCTTTGCAAGCAGTTTTGGGGCACTTGGGCATGTTAGCGGCTATAATGTTAATGATATTGAAACGTTACTTTATATAGGACAAAACAGTAAATTAGATATTAGTGGTCTTTTATTTTCAGGTATTTTAATTGCTTCGCTTGGAGCAGTAATGGATGTAGCTATGTCAATTTCAACTACGATTGAGGAAATTAAATATCACAATCCTAGTATCTCACGTAAAGATTTATTTAAAAGTGGTATTAAAATAGGTGGAGACATGATGGGAACGATGTCAAATACTTTAATTTTAGCTTTTACAGGCGGCTCTTTAAGTACATTAGTTGTTTTTTATGCTTATGATATGCCGTTTTTACAAATGTTCAATTCCTATGATATGGGAATTGAGATCATTCAAGGTATTGCAGGGTCATTGGGAGTCATTCTAACAGTTCCATTTGTTTCGATAATTGCTGCGATTTTAATGACAAAAAAGAAAAAAGGAGATTTTCCAAAATAGTAAAAAGCCGCTAGTTATCTGGCGGTTTTGCTATAATAAAAAAATGAGGTGGATATATGACAAAAGTACTATTTTTTGATATTGATGGAACATTAACAGATACGCATGGGGGATTGCCAGAAATTCCAGCCGGAGCCCAACGAAAAATGAAGGAATTACAAGAACGAGGTTATTTGTTATTTTTAGCAAGTGGTCGTCCTTATGCTTTTATTCCAGAGATTTTAACAAACTTTGGATTTGATGGTGCTGTTTTGTGTAACGGAGCACATGTGGAAATGAATGGACAATTTATTTATCATCAGCCTACAGATTTAAAAAAGACGATTGATTTAGTAAATCATCTGGATGAAAATAATTTTGAATATATTATTGAAACAAAACGTGGAGCATATTTAGATCCGAGTTTTAAAGTTTTAGAAAAGTTTTTCATAAGTTGTAATATTAATGAAGAATTTTTAATTGAAGACTTTAATAGAGAAGATATAATTGCAGAATGCTTAAAATTAGAGGTTAGTGTACCCGATGAGCATCAAGCAAAGATTGAAGAAATTATCTTAAATGATTTTAACTATGATAAACATGGAACAGATAATGCTTTTGAAATCTATTCTAATGTTATTTCAAAAGCTACTGGGGTACAAAAAGTCCTTGAATATTTAAATTTGAATGTTCAAGATAGTTATGCTTTTGGCGACGGTTTAAATGATTTAGAGATGATTCAAACAGTTGGAACAGGAGTTGCAATGGGAAATGCTGTTGATGAATTAAAAGCTGTTAGCGATTTGGTTAGTGATTCGGTTCATAATAATGGACTTGAAAAGGTTTTAAATGATTTATTTGGATAAAAAAACCAAGAATTTCAAATGAAATTCTCGGTTTTATTTTTTACTATTTTTTTAAAACGAAGTGATGACCAGGTGTTACAAAATCTAATAATATCATTTCTTCTTCTTTAACTGTTGCTACTAAATTACGTTCACCATCATTTGGAATTTCTGTTAAAACAATTTCCAATTCACCACGATAATGAGCTAAGTTATCATTAACAATCAAGACATCACCACGTGTGAACACTTTTTTACCACAATCATGATGAGGGATTGATTTACTGCCTGCGATTTCTGTATTTGAAGTAAATCCAGAATCTTGAACTGTAGCTTTTTCTTTAAATTTAACTCTTGGCATTGAAGAACGTAACATGAATGATGAGTGATCATAACGATCCCAATGAGGGGCAAAATCATACATGATCAATTTTTCATTGTCAGTAATTTCAGGTACTTCATCAACACGAATTTCAATTGCTTGATAATTAATTTTTGATAAAGCTTCTAACTCTTCATCAGTAGCCGGATAGTTTCCGATTAAGATATCGTCAACGTCACCAGTTGCTAATAATGTACGAGCTTGTAAGTCGATTGGTAAACCTCTCATGATTTCGACTGTAGGTAAACCACAGAATACTTCCCATGGTCCAATTGTATTAGCGTTGTTGCTAGAAACAAAAGCAGCTGTATGTAAGTTTAATTCTTTCCAATAACGGTTATATTCCATGAATAGATTGAAATCTAATCCTGAATAACGTTCAGGGAAGAAGTTGTGGCACATGATCATTTGATCTTTATTTCCACCATGATTAATTAGTAATTCAACACCCATGTCCATGCTGGCATTGAATTCAATTTTAATACCATATGGATTACGTGTGATTTGGATATCACCTTGTGTCCCAAAGTTTCCGTCTAAACGGATGATGTCTAATCCTAAATCAGCAAATGGTTTTAAATCTCCTGGTGTAGCTCCAATAATTTTAAATACTTCAGGGTTAGTATCAGCTGCTACTTCGAACCCTAGTTCATGAGCCTTATCCATGAATTCTTTAAATTCTACTAAATAACTTTCGCGCTTATCTTCAGGGATTGATAAGAAACAAGTAAAGATTCTACTAAACCCTAATTTAGCGGCTTTTTCCATATAAGCGTATACCTCTTCTTTTGGTGATTTATCAGGGTATACTGATATTCCTAATTTATGCATTTCGTTTTCCTCCTTAACACCATTATTATAAAACTATTTATTGGTTTTGTCTTGTATTTTATGCAAAAATAATTGATAATATACAAAAGATAGGAAGTGAAAAGATGAATCCTAGTTTGATTATGTCATTTGTTGTAACTATGATCGTTTCAGCCATTCTAATTCCGCTAGTTATGAAGGCGGGTAAAGAATTAGGAATCGTAGCACACAAAAATAAGCGAACAGTTCATAAGGTCGAAGTACCTCGAATCGGTGGATATGCAATTTACATCAGTTCCTTAATTGGGGCGGTCATCTTTTTAAAGACTGATCCTCAAATCAATGCAATTCTAATTGCTGGTTTCTTGGTATTCTTTGTAGGTTTGATTGATGATGTTCATGATTTATCACCGAAAACGAAATTAGCAGTTGAATTGATTGCAGCACTGATTGTTATTGTATATGGTGATATATATTTAAAAGGTTTTGATTTTATGCCGAGTAATTGGCCACCGATTATTCCAGGGGTTATAACAGTTTTATGGATTGTAGGGATTACTAATGCAATCAATTTAATTGATGGATTAGATGGATTGTCATCTGGAATATCAATTATTGTCTTGTTTACTGTTTCAATGACTTCGCTTACGAGTGGAAGAACTGATATTGCTTCGTTGTCATTAGTTTTAGCAGGGGCAATTATGGGATTTTTATTTTATAATTTTCATCCAGCTAAGATTTTTTTAGGAGATTGTGGTGCTTTATATATTGGTTTTATGATTTCTGTTATTTCATTATTAGGTTTTGGTTATAATGTATCGACATTTTTTACCTTAGGGGCACCGATTGTTGTTTTGATGGTTCCGATAATGGATACGTTGATTGCAATCATTCGACGAAAAGTTAATCATAAAAAATTTAGTGAAGCTGATCGGGCGCATTTACATCATAATTTAATGTTCAAATTGAAACTAGGGCATCGTAAAAGTGTTTTAGTTTTATACGGTGTTACTTTTTTGTTCTCTTTAACATCATATATTTATCTATATGATACAACTTTAGGAACTTTAATGTTTGTCATTCTAATGTTTATTTTCGAATTATTCATTGAAACAACAAGTATGGTAAGTCAAAAGTATAAACCGGTATTAACATTAGCAAATGTCTTTATTCAGAGCGACCGCTTGCCTAAGATTAAATTCTTAGAAAGATATCGGGCTAATCGCAGTGAAAAACGAAAAGTTATTGATCATGTTGTAATGCTTTGTTGTTTACTCATAGTAATTGGGGGAGCAGGTACTTATATTCTTTATAGTCGTGAAGGAGCTTCTAAAAATAACCCTGCGACGGTTCCTGTTGAGACGCCGTATATACATGAGGAAGGAAATGAGCTTTTAAATGATATATATGTTCGACTTGATAAAGCTTATAAAAATAATTTAACAAGCGAGGAATGTCAATTAGTAGCATCTTATTTTGCTGTTGATTATTTTACTTTAAAAGATAAAAAAGATGGTGAAATTGGTGGTTTAGATTATATTTATCCAAGCTTGCAGAGTGAATTTAGCTCATTTGCTTCAAAATCATTTTATACATATAGAGAAACGTATCCAAAATTAGAAGTTAAGAATTATGAAATTATTTCTTTTGCACCATCTAAGGTAGTGATTGATGATCTAGATGATAATGAATATTATAACGTATTAATCTCAATGGAATTCAATCGTAAGGTTGACGAATTACCTAAAAGTGTAAATATAGTTTTAGTTTTAGATAATGATCGTTTTTATGTAGTTGGTGTTGATAATGCTTAGTTATTTAAAAGTAGAGAATATTGATAATGAATTGATTGAATTTCATTTACGTCAAAAGAATTATTATTCTTTGGAAGGACAGGTAGTTACTAGATAATATCTTATTAATGAGATGCGATGTCCTGACGGTTTTGATGAAATAGATCATTATATAGAAAAATGTTATTTAGAAGGTGAACTAGTTGGATTAGTCGATTATCAATATGGCTATCGTTATTCGATGATTCATGATGATGAATGTGTATGGATTGGATTATTTTTAATTGATCAGGATAAACAAAATTGTGGATTGGGGAAGAGGCTGTTTAATGACTGTTTAAAAAAATTTAAGCAACGTTGTGAACGGATCCAATTGGCTTGTTTAGTGAGGAATGAAGCTGGTTTAGTATTTTGGAAAAAGTGTGGATTTAATGAGATTGGTAATTCTAAATATGGTGATTTACCAGTAATTGTATTAGAGAAAAGAATATAGTAGGCAGCTGTCAAGAAGATTTGATTAAAGTGTCGATGAAATCATTGTAATTTTAAAAATATTATGTTATTATGTTCTAGCGATGTATCAAAGTATCTAATAGGAGGTATATTATGTTTGGGACTATTCTAAATGTTTTATTAGTTGTTATTTCAATAGCACTTATTATATTATGTCTATTACAAAGTGGTAAATCTGATGGAATTGTAAATGCTTTAACTGGTCAAAGCTCAAACTTGTTTGCACAGCAAAAAGAACGTGGTGCAGATTTAGTGATGACAAGAGTTACTACTGGTTTAGCAATTGCATTTTTCGTTATTGCAATCATTCTAAGAATGTCATAAATAATAGGGCTAAGGTCCTATTTTTATTTTGGAATCGGGAGGTGAATGAATGAAAGAAAAGATTTTGGAATTGTTAAGTGATGAAAATTATTTAGAGCGTTCTATTGATTTGATCGCTGCTAAATTAAATTGTAATAAAAGTGATAAATTTGTAAACTTAGTTAAACTTATGAATGAGTTGGAAGATGAAGGTAAAGTAGTTAGAAATAAATATAATCATTATTATCTTCCAAATCAGTTTGGCATGATTCTAGGAACATTAACGATTAATAAACGTGGTTTTGGGTTTGTAGTCGTTGAAGATCAAGAGAAAGATATTTTTATTAGTCCCGATGACTTAAAGGATGCGTTTAATAAGGATACTGTATTAGTTGAATTAAAGAAGCACAGTGATGAGGAACGTCCTGAGGGGCGAGTTATCAGGGTTATAAAAAGAGGACAGACAAGATTAGTTGGTGAAATCAAAAAAGGAAAACGTGATTGCTTTGTTGATGTTGATGATCCGATGTTCGATAAACCGATTTTTGTAGATCGCGCTCATTTACACGGAGCGATGCCGGGACACAAAGTTCAGGTTGAAATTAAGACTTATAAACCGATTTTAAAAGGTGATGTTGTAAAGATTTTAGGGTATCGCAATGATCCTGGGATTGATATCTTATCGATAGTATATGAACACGATGCGCCAGTTGAGTTTCCTCAAGCTGTCTATGATCAAATAGAGAATATTCCTGATAGTTTGGAAGGAATTGATATTGGTCAACGGATTGATTTGCGTGATGAGGTCGTTGTTACTATTGATGGTGATGACGCCAAAGACTTAGATGATGGTATTTCATTAAAAAAATTAGATAATGGTCATTATCATTTAGGGGTGCATATTGCCGATGTTTCTTATTATGTTACAGAAGAATCACCGCTTGATAAAGAAGCATTTGCACGTGGAACATCAATTTATTTAGCTGATCGTGTTATCCCAATGCTGCCACATAAGTTATCAAACGGCATTTGTTCATTAAACCCGCATGTTGATCGTTTCACAATTTCTTGTTTTATGGAAATTGATGAAAATGGTGAGGTTGTAGAACATGATATTGTTCCAGCAGTAATTAATTCGACAGAACGGATGACTTATACTAATGTAAATAAAATTCTTGATGGTGATCAGACGCTTCAGTTACAGTATAGTCATGTCAAAGATTTATTTTTCTTAATGCAGGAATTAGCAATGATTCTTCAAGCGAAAAAAGCTAGACGTGGTGCGATTGATTTTGATGTTAAAGAAGCAAAAGTACTAGTTGATAGTAAAGGTAATACTACTGATGTTGTATTGAGAGAACGTGGAGCAAGTGATCGTATTATTGAAGAATTTATGTTATTGGCAAATGAAACAGTTGCAGAGCATTTTAAATGGTTAGAGCTGCCGTTCATTTATCGGGTTCATGAAAATCCTAAACCGAAAAAGTTATTACAATTTAGTGGAATTGCTAAAACTTTAGGCTATACAATCAAAGGTTCATTAGAAAATGTTTATCCGGGTGAATTAAGCAATATCATAGAAGTTAGTAAGGATACTCCGGAACATACAATTATTGCAACTTTATTATTGCGTTGTATGCAAAAAGCGCGTTATGATGAACAGTGTCTAGGACACTTTGGATTAGCTGATGAATATTATACACATTTTACTTCACCAATTAGACGTTATCCAGATTTAATCGTTCATCGTTTAATTAGAAAGTACATGTTCGAAAATCGTTTAGATCGTCGTACTGTCATGCATTATCAAGAATTGATGCCTGAAATAGCACTACAAACTTCGGCTCGTGAACGTGAAGCGATTATGATTGAACGTGAAGTTGATGATATGAAAATTGCGGAGTTTATGGAAAAACAAATTGGTGAGGAATTTGAAGGAATTATTAGTTCAGTTACTAATTTTGGTTTCTTTGTTGAACTTGATAATACAATTGATGGGTTAGTCCATGTAACTGATTTGACTGATGATTTTTATTTCTTTGATGAGAAGAATCTTCGTTATATTGGTCAGCGAACAGGCAAGGTGTTTAAGATGTCTGATCGAGTTAAAGTTCGAGTATCAAGTGCATCTAAAAAAGATAAATCAGTAGATTTTGAAATTGTTGGCATGAAATCCAACAAAAAGACAACAAAAACTGTTATAATAAATAAGCGCAAAGATAATGATCGTAAAAACAATCGAAAACGGAATGATCGTCGTAAAAAGCGTCATGAAGAACCACGTTTTACAAATAATCATTTTAAACGCTCTAAAAAGGGTAAATCTAAGCATCGCGCTTAATTAATCAGAAAGGGGAAATGGGCATGAAAATTGTATCAAATAACAAGAAAGCTTATCATGATTATTTTATCTTAGATACATATGAAGCAGGGATTGAACTAAAAGGAACAGAAATTAAATCGGTCCGTTTAGGTAATGTAAATCTTAAAGATGCTTTTGTAAGAATTAAAGATAATGAAGCTTATATTGAAAATATGCACATTTCTCCTTATAGCCATGGTAATCAATTTAATCATGAGCCGTTACGTAATCGAAAACTATTACTTCATAAAAAAGAAATTTTAAAAATTTCAAATAAATTAAAAGAAGGTGGCTTGACAGTTGTACCAACTAAGTTATACTTTAATACAGGAAGTAAAGTAAAATTGGAGATTGGAATTGCTCGCGGTAAGAAATTATACGACAAGCGCCAAGATTTAAAAGAAAGAGATTCTAAAAGAGAAATTGAAAAAGCTCTTAAGAATTACTGATCTGGGGGTGTCCTGGGTTCGACAGGTGTATGTCTGACCTTAGCTGCAGTCGAAGGCATTCGTTAAATGCACAAACAAATAACTGGAAACAGACAAACTAATTACGCTTTCGCTTAGTCGACATAGACATGAAAGCTGCCACTATTTAGCGTGCCTATAGCTATTTAACTGGTATCATAAACTCATAGGATAAGGGTATTTATTGCTTAGCTAAATACTTCGAAAATCTCATAAGCTCGTTAGGTGGAAAATTGCTCATTGATTGTAGCCTAATTAAATTAATTCAATGAGATAAACTGTAGACGCTTTGGAGGGATTATGCTTGGACAGGGGTTCGATTCCCCTCACCTCCACCAATAAAGCAATTGACCGAATAGATAACCAATCTATTCGTTTTTTTATATAAAAAGAATGTGTTTCTCATGAATTATATTTTAAACTAATTTGATAATGATTCATTGTATTTTTCATTGGATTATACAAACGATGTTTGGAGAAAAGAACTATTCTAAGAAATAGAGCATATGTATCAAACTACTAGGTTTAAACGAAAAAGATACAAAAGGAATTATTGAAATATGTCAAGGATTATGACTTAATAATAGTTATTGGTTTGTTAAAGAAGATTATCTAGATATATTTAGTGATAAAAATCTATATATAAATTCATTTAATACAAAAATTGCTTCTATTACATTTACTAGGTAAGGAAGCTATACTAGATCTTCCTTCCGTTTATCACCTGAGTTTACAACTAATGGTATGCTTGCAAAATTAAAGGAAAAGTCACCTAATGCTAAAGTATTTCAAAGTGATATACTGGAGTATGATACTGTAGAAAAATATGATTACATCTTTATTTCTTCTGGTTCTGTATCATTATTTACAGATATGGTATTATGTAGAAAAATTTTGAAAAAAATGAAGTGGTTGTTAAAAAAAGGTGGCAAATTTGTTTTTGCAGTTGATACAGTAGCGAATAGATGTCCTGATGATTCTGATTATCGGACTGCAATAGCTATAAAGACTAAAGAAAGGTATGATTTGATTCTTAAAAATAAAAACTATTACGATGAAAAAACGCATACCCAGTTTTCTCCAGGTATTTATGAACTATATAAAGGAGCAGAACTGTTGCAACAAGAAATTATGGATTTTCAGACACATTTATATGAATTGGGTGAACTAGAACAATATTTACAGGATATAGGATTTACAAGTGTAACAGTGTATTCATCATATGAAAAAGTAATTGCTAAAAATAATCATACAGAAATGTTCTTGTATGAGTGTTCATTTTAAAAAAAGGGATGGATAAAGATGATAGTCTTAATCACAGGAGCTTCGCATACAGGTAAGACAGCGCTTGCTCAAAAGCTGCTTGAAAAGTATAAATTTCCATGATCATCTGAAAATGGGGCTAATTCGTAGCGGAAACACTGAATTAACACCTATGAGTGATAATGATGCTTTAACTAAATATTTATGGCCAATTGTTTGTGAAATGATTAAGACCGTTATTGAAAATAAGCAAAGCCTTATTATTTAAAGATGTTATATTCCTTTTGACTGGAAGAAAAATTCACAAAAAAATATTTGGATAATATAAGGTATTATTGTCTTATAATGAGTGAAAATTATATTAGAAATCATTTTGATGACATCAAAAAATATGGTAATGTCATTGAAAATCGTCTAGATGATGAAAATTGTACTCTGGATAGTGTGTTGAAGGATAATGCTCAGTTTTCTAAACTTGCCCAAAAAAGTAAGATGAATTACATACTTATTGACGATCCATATAAAATAGATATTGATTTATAATAATTATTGTTTATGCTATAAGAATCAAATTAATATTTATACTATTCTTAAATTTTTTATTGTTCTATTTTTAATGGTTTATTTAGTGAAGGTCATTTACTAAATTTTTGCTACTTGATATAATTATAGAAATGGTAGATAAATAGAACAAAAAATTAATGTATAGATGAGAGAAAATATTAGTTTAAGTGAATAAAGGAGTTAGACAATACTGGCTCATGATTGAAAATTTTAATAAGCACATTTTTTAAATAAGAGAGAAAAACTAAAAGAATAATTATGGATTAGATAAGGGGATGTGCCTGGTAATTACTTTGTAAAAATAATTCAGGTCTATTTAACTAGTTTGGGACAACAGATTTATTGTTATTTGATAGATTATAATATATTGATTTTATGTCTTACGGTAGTAATTAAGTAGAGGGATGGGAATATGAAAGTTAAGAAAACAAGACGGCAATTTTATGACTCGATTTATATTTTGGCAATTAAACACGGATTAATGCTAGCAATACCATTCCTCATTCTTGGCTCTTTTGCTTTGTTGCTTAATAGCTTTCCAATCCCCGATTATCAAGTCTTTTTAGCGGCTTTTCTAGATGGAGGCTTAAAAGACGGATTAAGCATTATTTATAACTGTTCCTTAGGTTGTATTGCGTTAATTTTAATTATTACTATCTCACTTTCATACGGAAAATTAAATGGTCAAGATGATGTCTTTTTTTATCCTATTACAGCAATAATTTCATACCTTTCTTTTTGTGGCGGATTGCATGAAAAGACATATATTTTTCAATCTGACTGGGTCTTTACGGCAATGTGCATAACCCTTTTAACTTGTGCGATGTTAAAAAAGGGAATGCACCTTGTAAATCATTTAGAAAAATTGTATACGGTAGGGACAAATTATATTTTTAATCGAGCAATACAAGGAATTTTCCCGATAGTCTTTATCATTATTATATTTACGAGTGCTGGGCAGATTATGAAAGGTTTATTAGGTGATATCAATATTGTTAATTTTGGCTCATATTTCTTTATATATTTGTTTAGCTGGTTTGGTAATGGAATTATTGGGACCTTGTTATATGTATTTTTTGTACATTTTTTATGGTTTTTTGGAATACATGGGACTAATACACTGGATATGGTTGCTAAGCAGTTGTTTGAGCCGGGAGTACAAATTAATCAAGCGTTAATACAAAATGGTCAATTACCAACAGAATTATTTTCAAAAACATTTCTAGATATATTTGTTTTTATTGGCGGTTGTGGAACAGCATTATGCTTAATTTTAGCAATCTTTATTGCTGCTAAAAAAAGTAATAATAAGAAACTTGCGAAGGTTGCAGGTATATCTGTTTTTTTCAACATTAATGAAATTGTTATTTTTGGTTTTCCTGTTATTTTTAATCCTATTATGCTGATTCCTTTTATTTTGATACCGTTAGTTTTAACAATAATCAGTAGTATTGCAATGTCAACTGGTATAGTTCCGTATATAAGTCAATCGGTTGAATGGACAGTTCCGATTATTTTAAGTGGATATCAGGCAACGGGATCTATCGCAGGTAGTTTTCTCCAAATATTTAATATTATTATCGGAACAATGCTTTATATTCCATTTGTAAAGTATAGTGAGCAGATCCAAAGTAAAGAATTTGAAGAATCTATTCTTGCCTTAGAAAATGATATGATTGAAGGAGAACAAAATGGTAGTATCCCCGTTTTTTTATCAGATCATTATCACTATCATTTTCCCGCCAAAACACTTGCTATGGATTTGCGTAATGCGATGTATTTACATCAGCTGCAATTATATTATCAGGTACAAATGACTGCGGAGGAACAAGTATATGGTGTAGAAGCGTTGTTGCGATGGAATCATCCAGTTTGTGGTTTTGTTGCACCTTCATTATTGATTTCTTTGGCTTACCAAGGTGGTTTTTTGAATGAACTAGGTTTATATATTATAGAAAAGGCTTGTCAAGATGCTGAGCAGATAGATAGATTAGCGATGAAGATGAATTTGTCAATCAATATTTCTCCAAAGCAGCTGGAGGATGCTGATTTTGTTTCTAACGTACTTAAAATTATTAATAAGTATCATTTGCAATATATAGAACTGGTTTTTGAGGTTACTGAACGAGCTTTATTGAATACTACTAATATTATTACAAAGCGCATATTAGAATTGCGAGATAGTGGGATTAAGTTGAGTATAGATGATTTTGGAATGGGACACAGTTCAATAACTTATTTGCAGGAAAATATATTTGATGAAGTTAAGTTGGATGGTAGTTTGGTACAGCATCTATTGGAAAATGACAGAACACGCGAAATTATTATGAGTATTACTCAAATAGCCAAGCGGTTAAATTTTAGTGTAGTTGCAGAATTTGTTGAAACAGAGGGACAGATTAATGTATTAAAAGAAGCTGGATGTAAGATTTATCAAGGCTACTATTATGCTAAGGCAGTACCATTAGATGAATTTTTACAATATTGTCTTATTACAAGGAATGGTATTATAAGATCGCCAATAAATGAGAAAGTTTAGTGTTCTGATAATAAAACTAAGGGGGTAAAATATGGATGATGAGTTTATTAATATAACGACAGAAAATGTTTTTAATGAACACTTATGTTGTATTATACGGAGTAAAAAGTTTCATCCTGGGATAGATGCAAAGCGCCAATGGCTTTCAAAACGCCTAAATGAAGGACATGTTTTTAGAAAATTGAATGAAAGGGGTACTGTTTTTATTGAATATGCCCCATTGGAAAAAGCATGGGTTCCTATTGTTTGTGATAATTATTTCTACATATATTGCTTGTGGGTTATGGGAAGCTATAAAGGCAAAGGGTATGGTAAGTCACTGATGGATTATTGTTTGGCGGATGCTAAAGCAAAAGGAAAATCAGGTGTCTGTTTACTAGGTTCAAAAAAACAAAAACATTGGCTTACAGATCAGTCATTTGCTAAAAGTAATGGCTTTGAGGTCGTTGATACTACTGATGATGGGTATGAACTATTAGCGTTGTCTTTTGATGGAACTTTCCCTCGATTTACTCAAAAGGCTAAAAAGCAAAAGATTGAAAATAAAGAACTAACTATTTATTATGATATGCAATGCCCTTTTGTTTATCAAAGTCTTGAAATAGTCAAACAGTATTGTGAGATTAATAATGTACCTATTCTAATGATTCAAGTTGATACTTTACAAAAAGCTAAAGATTTACCTTGTGTTTTTAATAATTGGGCAGTGTTTTATCATGGGGAATTTGAAACTGTGAATCTGCTAGATAAAAATACTCTTACAAGATTATTAAAAAAATAGAGATTATAAATATATAAAGATTGGAATTAAATGGCTGAATAAGCCATTTTTTTAATTTTTATTTTAAAAGTACTTTCAAAAACATTAAAAATAAGTTGGAATAAAAAATAAAAATGAAAGTAATTACTAAAGCAAGTGAATATATTGCTTAATAAAATAAAAGCCATTAAAGTTATAAACAAGGAGGAGAGATTTAATGAAGAGGATTCAAAATAGTTTGATCGTTTCATGTCAGGCATTAGAAGATGAACCGCTGCATTCATCATTGATCATGTCAAAAATGGCACTTGCTGCAAAGATGGGGGGGAGCAAAAGGAATAAGAGCAAATAGTGTTCAAGATATACATGAAATTAAAAAGGAAGTGGATTTGCCAATTATTGGTATCATCAAGAAAGATTATGAGGATACAGATATTTATATTACTACAACGATGAAAGAGGTGGATGCTCTAGTGGCAGAAGGGGTAGATATTATTGCGATGGATGCGACAATGCAGTTAAGACCTCATAATCAAACAATTACTGAATTTTTTAAGGAGGTAAAAGCAAAATATCCTCATCAATTGTTTATGGCTGATTGCTCCACTGTGGAAGAGGCAATCCATGCTGATAATATTGGATTTGATTTTATTGGAACAACTTTAGTCGGATACACACCACAAAGCCAAAATAGTCGAATTGATGCTAATGATTTTAAAATTATTAGAGAGATAGTGAAGAATGTTAAGCATCCTGTGATTGGTGAGGGAAATATAGATACTCCTTCTAAAGTAAAAAGGGCATTAGAATTAGGTTGTTATAGTGTGGTTGTAGGATCAATGATTACAAGACCACAGTTAATTACAAAGAAATTTGTAGATGAGATTTCAAGATAAGGGAGGAAAGAGATTATGATGGATAAATTGTCTAATGTGTTATTGCCGATTGCTGAGAAACTTTCTAAAAATCGTTATTTGACAGCAATTAGGGATGGTTTTGTTTCAATCATGCCGCTAGTAATTACTGCGTCTTTATTTACATTGATCAATAGTGTATTTGTAGGTGAGGGGCATTACTTTGATCAATGGTTTGGAGCACCATGTAATGATTTTGCTAAAATCGGTAGTGTAATTAGTTCAGCCTCAATGTCAATTATGGCAGTTTTGCTAGTTTTTACTACTGCTAAAGCTTTAGCTAATGAATATAAAATGGATACTTCGGTTGCTGGAGCAACAGCAGTTGTTTGCTTTTTATGTCTAACACCATTTGTAAGTGATGCAAAAATTGGTGAATATGTGACTACTTATTATTTAGGGGCAGCTGGGATGTTTACAGCATTTATTTCTGCCTTGATTTCAGTTGAATTAATGAGATTTTTGCTTGGGTTCAAAGCACTGGTTATTAAAATGCCGGAAAGTGTACCTACTGGAATTGCTAGATCATTTAATGCAATTATTCCTGTAGCTTTAACGGTTATTATTTTTGCAATCCTGAGAATTATAACCGATGCAATAGGGGCGCCGCTTAATGATTTGATTTTTAACTGGATTCAAACACCTTTTACTGCAATTGTTTCATCACCGGTCGGATTAATTGTTATTTATGTTTTGTATATGCTTTTATGGGGCTTTGGAATTCATTCGGCATATATTTTTAATCCAATCTTAGAACCAATCTATTTGGCAAGTCTAGCAATCAATGAAGCTGCTATTACAAGTGGAACAGCAGCTACCGAAATTATTACTAAACCATTTATTGATTCCGTTGCATTTATGGGTGGCGCTGGTAATATGTTAGCGCTTGTAATTGCTATTTTTATAGTTTCTAAAAGAGATGATTATAAGGTGATTGGAAAATTAGGTTTTGTACCAGCATTATTTAATATTTCAGAACCGCTGATGTTTGGATTACCTGTTGTTATGAATCCTATCTTGATCATTCCAATGATTTTAACAACTCTTGCTGGTTTAGGAATTGGAGCGTTAGCTACACAAATTGGTATTATGGCTCATACTTACGTATTGATCCCTTGGACGACGCCACCAGTAATCAGTGCGTTTCTAGCTACTGGAGGAGATATTATGTCAGGGGTCATTGGTCTACTTATTTTGGTAGTATCTGTTCTTATCTATATCCCATTTGTAAAAGTTATGAATAAAGAAGGAATTGAGAGTATTGAAGAATAAAGTTATTGTTTTTGATCTAGACGGTACACTTTTAGGTGTCAATAATGAAATCATTGGAGGAACCGAGACATTGAATTGTCTTGATTCTCTCCAACAAATGGGATGGACATTAGCAATATGTACAGGTCGGTTAGATCATGATATTTTAAAAATAGAAGAACAATACAAACTTAAAATAGAGCATCGTATTTCTCAAAACGGTGCGGTTTGTATGAAAGGACAACAATTGATAGCTACCTTGATTGATAAACAAGAAGCTATAAATATCTATAAGGAGATTCAAAAAGAAGATATTCGAATCGAGTTAAATACAGTATCTATATTTTAGGCTATGATTTAAATGTTGATAAAAAAACATTAGTACCGATTCTTAAGTTAATGGGAATTAAAATTGTTTATTATGCGATGGTTATTGCGGGATTCTTTATTTTATTTCCTGCCCAAATGGCCGATAAGACTTTTATGATGGCTCCAATTATCTATTTTATGTGTCCCACTGGATTTGGATTGATGCCTGTTATTGCCCCATTATATAAAGATGAAGATGATGCCTCATTTACAAGTGCCTTTGTTTCTATCTTTATGATTATTACACTGATCGTCTATACTTTGGTTGTTATTTTTATTGCTTAAAATAAGCGTGCTTTCTTATTGATTTAGAGGAGCTTTAAGATAAATAATAGTCCATTTGACCTTTTGATAAGAATATAAATTAAAAATTAGGAGAAAGATTGAATATGGAATATATACAATTAAATAATGGTATTAAAATGCCAAGTATAGGCTTTGGTGTATACCAAATTCCATTATTAATGACAAAGCAATGTGTCTTAGATGCTTTAGCAATTGGGTATCGACATATTGATACAGCAAGGAACTATGGTAATGAAAGAGAAGTTGGAGAGGAGCTTATAGATTCAGGTATTTCGAGAGCTGAAATCTTTCTAACAACTAAGATATATGGGGCTGATAGTTATCGTCAAGCATGTCAGTATATTGATGAAGCGTTAAATAAATTACAGACAAAATACATTGAATTAATGTTGTTTCATTGGCCATCTGGAAATATAACAGAAACATATCGAGCGATGGAAGATTATTATAAGGCCGGCAAGTTAAAAGCGATTGGCTTATCAAATTTTTTATTCATGATTTAAATACTGTTATTAGTTCATGTACAATAATTCCTATGGTCAATCAAGTTGAAGCACATATTTTTCATCAAAGAAAAGTTTTTCAAAAAGATATGAACCAATATGGAATCAAGCTTGAAGCGTGGTCACCACTGGCATGTGGAAAAAATAATATCTTTGGCAATTTAATATTAGAAAAAATAGCTAAATCACATCGTAAATCAACAGCTCAGGTTGCTTTAAGATTTTTAAATCAAAAAGGTATTGCGATTATACCTAAATCGATCCATAAAGATAGAATAAAGGAAAATTGGGAGATTTTTGATTTTGAATTAACAAATGATGAAATGAAAGAAATTGAATTATTAGATTGTGATTGTAGCTTATTTAGCTGGTATGAATAAGTAAATAATTTATTTAGCGGTAGTTAGAGAAGAATAACAAAAAAAGGAGGATGTTAAGAAATGAACCTTCCCTATCATGTCCAAATAAGGGAGATTCACTTCATTAGTCGTCCTTTTTTATAGTTTATTTGTAGTCACAATAAACACTGTTGATTGTATTATTTTCGATAACTAATTTACGTTGAGCTAGTTTGTCGATGAAATAACGATCGTGTGATACAAATAATAATGTTCCTGAATAATTTGAAAGTGCATCTTCTAAAATTTCACGAGTTTCAATATCAATATGATTAGTTGGTTCATCTAAAATTAATAAGTTGACTTTATGTTGCATTAAAATAGCCATTTTTAATAATACTTTTTCACCACCAGATAAGTTTCCTACTCGTTTGAAAACCTGATCTTGATAAAAAGAATATTTAGCTAGAATCCCTCTAGCCTCACCTTCCAAACAAGGATATTCATGACAAAATGTTTGAAGAATTGAATCATTGTTATTGATAAAATTTATTTCTTGAGGTATATATCCAATTAAGACTGTTTCCGCCATTTTTAACTCACCTTGATAATTATTAAGGTTTCCAAGAAGAGCTTTAATAAATGATGTTTTACCTGAACCATTATTTCCTAGTAGGACTGTTTTTTCCTGATAATAAAGTGTAAAATTCACTTTTGAAAATAAAGATAGATTATTAAAAGATATTCCAAAATCAATGACTTTAAGCACTTCTTTGCTACTGCGTTCATCCAAAAAGTTAAGTGGCAGTTTCTTTTTTTCTAATTGTGGTTTATCGAGGATTTCCATCTTTTCTAAACGTTTTTCTAATTCTTTGGCTTTTTTAAAGAATTTTTCATTATCACCTTGATTACCCCAATCTCGATAACGCTTGATAGAAGCTTTTATTGCTTCGATTTTCTTCTGTTGAGTTTTGTATTGTTCAAATTCTTGTAATAATAATCTTTCTTGTTCTTTTAAGGTGTATGAGTAATTACCGTGGAATAAACGATTTTCACTGTTATCTAAAAGAATAGTTTTATTAGTTACTCGATCCAAAAAATAGCGATCATGTGAAATAATCACAATAGTCCCACGATACTTATTTAAATAATTTTCTAGCCATTCTAACATTGTAATATCTAAATGATTAGTTGGTTCATCTAATAATAAGATATCAGGTTCAGTTAAAATTAATTGGGCTAAATTAATAATTGTTTTTTGACCACCGCTCAAGATAGCAAACGGCTTATCTAAAATACTATGCAATTTAAAGCCGGTAATGACTTTGTTTAGTTTTTCTTCAACTTCATAGCCGCCCAGGGCTATGTATTGATCTTGTATTTTAGCATATTTGTTTAATATCGCTTCATCGACATTATTATGCATCATATCTTGTTCAAGTGCTCGCATTCGTTGTTCAATAGCATGAATTTCGAAAAAAGATGACATCAGCATATCTTTTACTGTTATATCATTATCACTGATTGTTGGAATTTGTTCTAAATAGCCAATAGTAGCTTGTTTGCGAATAGTAATATTTCCTGTATCAGGGAATTTTTTTTCATGATCATTTTAAACAGTGTAGATTTGCCACTACCATTTTTGCCTACAATTCCCACACGATCACCAGTTAAAATCTCAAAATTAATATCTTTTAATACTTGTTTATAACCAAAATTTTTATAAATTTTATGCATTCCTATTTCAATCATTGTATATTTGCTCCTTTATTTTATAAATTTATTTAAAATAAACAGAGCCTAAGATTAATAGGATCAGGCGATTGTTTCTAATCGCTTCGCACAGCTAGAGCATTATACTCTGATCGCCTAGCCTATTGATTAACAGACTCTGTACGAAGCACAGTGCCTTCGACTCTATGGCAAACATAACCTAGAATCATCATGACCACCTCCCTAAAATATTATTATTTTATTAATTCTATCATATCTAAATTATAAAAACACTGAATTGATAATGAAAATCTTTAAGTATTGGATATTTAGTGATTAATATCGAAGAATCTATTGATAAATAAGAAATATATTTGTTTATGAAATCGAACTATAGTAGAATAGTGAAGAAGAAAATATTTATAAGAGAGGTACATTAATGAAAAGAAAATATCCTAAGGTCATTATATCTGAAGAAGGAGAAAAATGGCTTGATAAAGGTCAGATGTGGATGTATAGAAATAATGCTGTTAATATTGATGAAACAATTGAAAATGGAGCGTTGGTAGATATCATTACTACTACTGGCCGTTACCTTGGAACAGGTTTTATTTCTAAAAATAGTCACATTACAGTAAGAATTTTATCTAAAGATATAAATGAAATATTTGATCGAAACTTTTTTAAGCGAAGAATACAATTTGCTTATGACTTTCGCAAGACAGTAGAAAAAGAAAATTTAACTAATTGTCGTTTGGTTTTTGGAGAAGCAGATGAACTGCCGGGATTAACAGTTGATCGCTATAATGATATTTTAGTTTGCCAAATTAGTTCATACGGATTAGATAAAATCAAAGATATGATCTATGAAATATTACTAGAGGTTTTAACAGAAGATGGGCAAGATGTTAAAGGTATCTATGAAAGAAATGATATTAAGGTTAGAGCAAAAGAAGGACTGCCTTTAGAAAAAGGATATTGGAGAAATATTAATTTACCGACAACGACGATTATTAATGAAAATGGAATCAATTTAAATGTTGATGTTGAAAATGGTCAAAAAACAGGTTACTTTTTAGATCAAAAAGCAAATCGTGTTTTACTTAGAAATATAGCGTATGGAAAAAAAGTTTTGGGTTGCTTTAGTCATACTGGGGGCTTTGCATTAAATGCGGCTTATGGTAAAGCTAAAGAAGTGGTTGCAGTAGATGTATCACAAACTGCTCTTGATCAGGGATATGCTAATGCTAAACTAAATAATTTACAAGGATGTATTTCTTTTGTAAAAGATGATGTTTTTGACTATCTAGATAAATGTAAAAAGGGACAGTTTGATATTATTGTTTTAGATCCACCTGCTTTTACGAAATCGAGAAGAACGGTAGATCATGCTTATAATGGTTATAAGAAAATCAATATGAAAGCAATGAAATTATTAGGCAGAGGTGGATACTTAATTACATGTAGTTGTTCACGTTTTATGGAGACTGATAATTTTGAAAAGATGCTTCGTGAATCAGCGCATGAGGCTGGAGTAACCCTTAAACAAGTATCAGTTACTCAACAAAACCCAGACCATCCAATTTTATGGACAATGGAAGAAACGTCATATTTAAAATTTTATATTTTCCAAATTATTTAGATTGAATAGGATTTACGAATCGACTGAATCGACTTTTAATTTTAAAGTTTAATAGTCGATTTTTATTTAGGGAAATAATTTAGATTTTTTTGAATAATATCTTATTTGTTGTGTATTGAATTTGGTTTGTTTCATGATTTTCCAGACTACAAGTATAAAGGGCGTTATCATGATTATCGTTCAATAATTGCTAAAGGAACTATCAAGTTAATTGATGGTAATGATGATTACAAAATTAAAAAAGGATATAATTTATTATCCACCTGCAACCATCGTGAAATTGTCCTTTTGGAAAGTAGAAAGACGATACTCCCAATATATATCGGAGTGATTGAATGTAAAATGAAGAATGTTACAGCGAAGTCTGAATTTCCAATAAGGTCAGTTGCAGATGTTCTATTTTTAGATGTATGATCATTACCTAAAGATGAAACACCATTTGATATAAGTGACATTATTGCGAAACGAAAAAATAATTTATTGTAAAAAGAGAAATAACAATTTTAGTTCTCTTTTTATCTTTATGTAATATTATCTTTTATCATATTTAAAAATGTTTCAGCACTTTTGGTAAAGAGTTGGTATTTTTTCCAAATTATTAGCATATTCGCTTCTAATTTTGGTTCAAGTGGTCTAAAGCATAATGAACTATTATTAGAATTAAAAATTTTATCTAAGCATAAAGCATATAAATTTCCTTCTTCAACTATTAAAGATGCATTAAATAATAAATTATAAGTTCCCACAATATTTAATTTCCTTTGATTTCCACCAATCCATCCAGCTAATTCATTTTTTACCATCCCTTGATTTGAACAAAGAAGAGGTTTTCCACGTAGATCATCAGGGGTTATTTTGTCAAGTGATGCTAGAGTACTATCCCGCTTCATTAAAATCCCCCAAACATTGCTATAAGGAAGCCTTAAATAATCGTACTTATTTAAATCAACAGGCTCAATAACGATTCCAAAATCTAGAACTCCAGCATCATTTTTTTCCATTACCTCTTCAGCTTTTCCACTATGCAAATGAAATTTTACATGAGGGTATTTTTCCAACATCGTTGCAATTGTCTTGGCAATCGGACGCATTCCTTCACTCTCACCACATCCTAGATAAATATCACCTGTTAATAGTTCTTCATTAGCTTTGACTTCAGCTTCTGCCCTTTCAACAAGCCCAAGAATTTCTTCTGCCCGTTTTCTTAAGATCATGCCTTCATCAGTCAAAGTAATACGACGTTTTCCCCGGATAAATAATTGTTTTCCTAATTCTTCTTCTAACTCTTTCATTTGTCTTGATAATGTTGGCTGCGTTACATGTAGATATTCAGCTGCCCCAGAAATACTTTCTTCCCTTGCGATGGTAAGAAAATATTGTAGTGTTCTAATTTCCATTAATATCACCCCATAGTTATATTATAGTACATTTATGTTTAACAAGTATAAAAACTAGATTATAAATACATATAATCTAGAATTTATTTAATGAAACATATCTTTTTTGATGAAAATAATTGTGGCGATAATACAGGCAACTATTGCTAATCCCGTTGGGAACCACCATTGTGGAAGTGGTAAACCTGCAACATTCATTCCATAAAAACTGAAAATAATATTTGGAATAGCCATAACGATCGTAATAACTGTTAATACTTTCATAACAATATTCAGGTTATTGGAAATGACTGAAGCAAATGCATCCATTGTTCCTGATAAAATATTTGAATAGATATTACACATTTCAATTGCCTGATGGATTTCAATCAAAACGTCATCTAATAGGTCTTGATCTTCATCATATAATTTAATAGCTTTCCCACGCATAATTTTATTTAATGTTATTTCGTCCGTTTTTAATGAGGTAGAAAAATATACTAATGATTTTTCTAGTCCTAACATTTGAATCAATTCTTTATTTTGCATTGATTTGTGTAATCTTTGTTCAGTTCGAGAAGAGATCCGATCAATTTGGCGCAGATAAATTAAATATCGTTGAGAAATTCGTAATAATAATAGTAATAAAAATCTTGTTTTTAAATCAGTATTGACACCTTTGATCCGACCTTGTGCCATATCATCGATATTTAAGTTTTCATATAAGGAAATGGTAACAACGTATCCTTTCATGATCACAATACCTAAGGGCAATGTCGTATATTGTAACATATTTTTATCGTAACCATCTTCTACTTCTTCAGCACTAGGATAGTCAACGATTACTAGAGTCTGATTATAATCTTCGTCATAGTCGATATGCGAGCTTTCTTCAGCATCTAATGAAGAATTAACAAATTCCGGTAGAATTCCCATTTCTTCAATCAAATAGTTTTTTTCTTCTTCAGTTGGAGCAATAGCGCTGATCCAGCTGCCTGGTTCTGGTTTATCGATCTTTTTTGTTTCAGTTCCAAAAGTTTTGTAAATTTCTAACATAATAACCTCCACTTACAGGAGGTTCATGTTTATGCCTCCTGTTTCTCTATTTTATTTTCTTTTTCTTAGCGCACAATCGCTCGGGCACAGGGGACATAAAAACACCTTCTTTCGACGGTTAATTATATCACAAATTTATCAATTTTACCCCTATGTTTTGTTAGAAAATGATAAAAAAATAGTTAAATTTAATCATTAGATAAATTATTGCCAAATAATCTTCTAAATATTTCATTGATTATGAAATAATTCACTATAATATGTATATGAATCAACTAGACAAAAGTGAGCAAGAAATGTCGGGATGTTAGGATTGAAGATTTGTTATGATTGATTTGACAAAGGAGGAACACAATGAATTGGACTGATGGAATTAGTAATGCTTTAAAATACATTGAAGAGCATCTTAAAGAAGATATTAAGATAGTAGATGTTGCAAATGAAGCATATGTTTCAAGTTTTTATTTTCAAAAAGCATTTAGAATTCTATGTGGTTTTAGTGTTGCAGAGTATATTTGTTATCGAAGATTATCACTAGCCGGTAGTGAGGTCATTACTACGAATAAGAAGATTATTGAAATTGCATTAGAATATGGTTATGATTCACCAGATAGTTTTACTAAAGCATTCACTCGATTTCACGGAGTTACTCCGACTGTCGCAAGAAAAGAGCAATTGATGATTAAATCTTTTGCTCCGTTAAAAATACAGTTTACTTTGAAAGGTGGTTCAACCATGGATTACAAAATTATTGAAAAAGAAGCATTTACAGTCTTAGGTAAGGCAAGAAGGTTTGATTTTGATTGTGCATTTAATGAGATTCCTAAATTTTGGGGAGAGCATATGCAGTCCGCTGATAAAAAAGTGTGTGGTGTATACGGGGGTTGCATTGAAGATGAAAAAGATGAAGGATTTAAATATTTGATTGCTGATGAGTATGTTTTGGACAGTGAAATTCCAGATGGGTATGAAGTTTGTGAAATTCCACAATTAACATGGGCAGTATTTGCTTGTCATGGTGCTGTACCTAAATCATTGCAAGAAGTGAATACAAAGATTTTTTCTGAATGGTTACCAAATAATGATACATACGAAGTTGCTGAGCATTATAATATTGAAATGTATACACCGTGTGAGGACTATCCACGAGGCAATCATGATGAAAATTATTATTCAGAAATTTGGATTCCGGTAAAAAAAAATAATTATTATATTTAAGTTATGATAAATTAAATCGTTATCATAACTTTTTCTTATTGATTGACGGATTTTATGATTTCCTTTACAATTAAGACATTGTTTTAAAAAGGAGACAATTTGATGAACAGAGAAAGATTATCATCACGTCTAGGTTTTATTTTATTATCTGCTGGATGTGCGATTGGATTAGGAAATATTTGGCGTTTTCCGTATATGGTTGGAAAATACGGTGGAGGGGCATTTGTATTAGTCTATTTATTTTTCCTAATCATATTAGGTTTACCAATCATTGTAATGGAATACTCAGTTGGACGCGCTTCTCAAAAGAGTATTGCTAAAAGTTTTCATGTTTTAGAAAAGAAAGGACAAAAATGGCACATATTTTCGTATGTCGCAATGGTGGGAAATTATTTGTTAGTAATGTTTTATACGACTATTGCCGGCTGGATGCTAGCCTATTTTGTTAAAATGTTGAATGGTGATTTTATTGGACTAAATCCAAGTGAAGTCAATAATGTTTTTGTCAGTCTTCAAGCAGATCCACAAGCTAGTATTTTTTGGATGATCTTGATTGTTGTGATCGGCTGTGGAATTTGTGCTGTTGGTCTTCAACGAGGTGTTGAAAAAGTAACGAAAGTAATGATGGGATTATTGCTAGGAGTGATGCTCTTATTAGTTGTGAAGTCTTTGAGTTTAGACGGTGCAATAAAAGGAGTTGAATTTTACTTGGTTCCAGATTTTAATTTATTGATGGAAAATGGAATCTTTAATGATGTTTATGGTGCAATGGGACAAGCATTTTTTACTTTGAGTATTGGAATGGGGGGAATGGCTATTTTTGGTAGTTATATTGGTAGAGAACATTCTTTAACTGGCGAAGGGTTACGTGTTTTAGCGCTAGATACTTTTGTTGCAACAATGGCAGGATTGATTATTTTTCCAGCTTGTATGTCTTTTGGGGTGGATGCAGGAAGTGGACCGGGATTAGTTTTTGTGACACTGCCAAATATTTTTAATGTTATGGAAAATGGTCAAATTTGGGGTACCTTGTTTTTTGTTTTTATGAATTTTGCGGCTCTCTCTACGATTATTGCCGTATTTGAAAATATTGTTTCATTTTCAATGGACCTATTAAATTGGTCAAGGAAGAAAAGTGTCATTTTAAATTTTATTATTATTGTTCTTGGTAGTATTCCTTGTGCAGTTGGATATAGTGTTTTATCTGGATTTCAGCCATTTGGACCGGGGAGTGCAGTTTTAGATTTATTAGACTTTTTAGTTTCTAATGTAATTATGCCATTAGGATCACTTGTATTTTTGTTTTTCTGTACTCGGCGTCTAGGTTGGGGTTGGAAGAAGTTTATGACCGAGGCTAATGCCGGTGAGGGCTTGCATTTTCCTGAAAAAGCCAAATTTTACATTAGTTGGATTCTCCCCCTAATTGTTATTTTTATTTTTCTATTTGGATTATGGGAGAAACTATTCGCATAAAGATAATAATGGGCAACAGTTGCATCTGTTGCTTTTTTGATGTGGTGAAGGTGAGATATTTTTTTGTTAAGACAAATTAATAATTAAATAATCTAATAATATGATAAAATAGTCTTATAGTAATGGCATTAACTTAGGGTTTAGTTTAGATATTGTAGTAGAAATATAAGGAGAGGGACTATGAATGAAAAATTAGAACTATTGATTAATGAAGTAAAAAAGGCTGTATTAGGAAAAGATGATGTTTTAAAAAAAGTAGTTATTGCTCTATTAGCTAATGGACATATTCTACTTGAAGATATTCCTGGGGTCGGGAAAACTAATTTAGCGGTTGCTTTAACAAAGGCAATACAGTTAGATTATCAGCGGGTTCAATTAACCTCTGATGTTTTACCAAGTGATTTATTAGGGTATTCTGTTTATGATTTTGAAACAAAAGAAATGACTTTTAAAAAAGGACCGCTATTTACAAATATCTTTTTGGCTGATGAAATTAATCGGACGTCAAGTAAAACACAATCAGCACTATTGCAGGTTATGGAAGAAGGAATGATTAGTGTTGATGGGTTAACTTATCCAACTGCTAAGCCGTTTATTGTTATTGCAACACAAAATCCGTTTGGAAGTGCTGGAACACAAATGTTACCAGATTCTCAGTTGGATCGTTTTATGATGCGTTTATCATTAGGTTATCCTGATGAAATGAGTGAGATTGAAATTATAAATCGAAAAAAAAGTGGAAATCCAATTAATTCAATCAACCCGGTTTTATCGCCTCAGGAATTGCTCATGATGCAAGAAGCAGTTACTAAAATTCATTTAGATGAAAGTTTAGTGAAATATATTGTTCAAATCGTTCAACAGACAAGAATTCATGAAAAAATTGAATTAGGGGCTTCTCCTCGTGCTTCGATTGCATTGATGAAAGCGGCTCAAGCTAGTGCATATTTAAATGGTCGGGACTATGTTATTGTTGAAGATATTAACGAAAACTTATATGAAACCCTAAATCATCGGATTTTCTTAATGCCAAGTGTTAAAAAGAATCGTGAAAATTTTCAAATAATTATGGAAGATATCATGATGAAGATTGCACCAATTGCATATAAGTAGTTATGTTTCGCTATCGTCTTGCTTATTTGTTATTAATTGGATTTGGGGTATTTTTCTATATTGCTTTTGTTGGATATTTTTCATATTATTTTCTTTTATTGATTCTGATTTTACCGGTTTTATCACTTTTTTATTTAGTTATGAGTTTTAAATTTACTAAGCTGGATTTTGCTATTTTGAATCAAAAAGTTATTCAAGATGACTTTGTAAAGATTAAAATAATTAAGGATAATTTAGGGCTTGGAGCAATAAGGTTTGTTGTTGAGGATCAAAAGTATTTGATCAAGGGAAATCAAGACGGATTAACTTTAGTATTTAAACATTGTGGGGGAAGAAATTTTATTATTAATACATACTACCAATACGATTGTCTAAATCTATTTTGCATAAAAAAGAGATGCCATTATGAGATACCAATTACTATTTATCCAAAGAGGGTAGAATTAGATTTCAAAGAGTACGCACATCAACTACCACGAGTTGGTGACGAAGTTTATGCTGTTAATCGTAAAGGAGATGATCCTACAGAAATATATGATATTCACAAATATCAAGAGGGGGATCAGTTGAAAAATATTCACTGGAAACTTAGTGCCCGTTATCAAGATATTTTAGTTAAAGATAATGCGATGTTAGTAGGTGAAGTAATTAATCTGTATGTTAGTTTTGATGACAATGATGATCATAATGATTTAGTTTTTGGTTATCTTGATACCTTTTGTGGTTTTTTATTAAAACGACAAATTGGCTTTCTATTATCAAATAAGGAAATTAAAAGTATTCAAGAATATGACGAAATGTTTAAATATTTGTTATGGAATAAAGAGTATCAGTCAGATATTTCTAAACATAATTATGAGTTTGTTATTAGCTATAATGGAATCATGAAAGTGGAAGGTGGCCGCTGATGAAGTTATTAATTTATTTATTAGGAATTATTGGTTCAGTAGGCTCGTTAGTTTATTCTTTTAATTTTAGTTCGAACAATCATTTTATTTTTATTTCTTGTATTATAGTAGGTTTGTTAATATATTTGGGATTTAATTATATTCAAAGTAAAAAGAAGTTTGTTATCGGGAGTATTATTGCTGATGGAATCTTATTATTGATTCCTAGTACGATGGATTGTTTAACATACATAACTTCAATTATTATTTATAAGTATCGTGAAGTTTCTGTATATGATTTTAATTTTGAAAGTACGTATATTTTTTATGATGATCCCCAAATTTGTATCTTAGCTTTTTTGCTGATTTTTATCCCATTATTTTTATCAGCTGTAATTGCAATTGATAAACAAAAATATACATTAGCTATTTTGGCTTTATTACCAGGTGTTTTTATTGAATTATTATTTACGATTACACCACCATGGTATTTTCTAGCATGTTATGTTTTATATGTTTTGATTTTATTGATTGGTGCTTTGCAAAAAGGGGCTATATTAAAAATACCAATGATTATCATTAGTGTAGTTGCCATGGCAATAACATATATATCATTTCCAATAAGTACATATCGTCCTTCAAAGTATAGTTTGTTTGATAATGCCAGAACACCAATTTCAACTCCTGGAAATATAAAAGAGGAATACAATGTCAATAGCCAAGGGGATCGTCATTATCGTAACTCATTAGATTTTACAATTGCTGGTGAAGTGACTTTAAATAATTTCAAGATTCGAGGAATTGCTTATGACTTGTATGAAGATGGTAAATGGGGGACTTCTCATAGTCGCGTTGAAACAGAATGGTTTAAAAATAACCTAGAGAAGATTGCAAATATTACAAAGACTTCTCGTCAAGTTATTGAAGTTAATCAAATCAGTGGTTATAGTCAACGTAATTATACACCATACTTTATCATTAATGACGATATGACATATTATGGTGACCACTATGAGGGTAAAAACCCTCAAACATATGAGATGATTATACCTAATGATGATTTTAATGCTCTATTATCAACGATCGATTATAAAGCCAAAGGAGAATTATTAAAGGAAATAGCCGAGCGTAATGGAACACAGGACTACTACGATGAATATTTTGGACAAGGGAATGAAGATGATGAAAAATTAACATCAGTTCCTGAGGAAACAAAATCGATTATTGAGAATTTTTTAAAGCAGCATAATGTTATTGATAATGGTAATATTTTCAATTATATTACACAGTGTACAAATGCTTTAGCGGCTAATACTTCTTATACCTTGAGACCGGGAAATACACCTGATAATGTGGATGTTGTTGATTATTTTTTAAATACTAATAAGAAAGGGTATTGTGTTCACTATGCTTCAACATTAGCATTAATGTTAAGAAGTAGGGGATATCCCGCACGTTTTGTTGTTGGCTATCAAGTGCCGGGAAGTAAGAACAATGCTGGTAAATTGATAGTTAGGGATAGTAATGCTCATGCTTGGGTTGAAATTTATGATGAATATTTGGGCTGGATACCAATTGAAGCGACTCCAACAAGTAGTGAAAATCCGAATACACCAACTGATACAATTACTCCTGCACCTAACCAAGGTGATAAAACACCACAGCCAGTGGAGCCAGAAAAACCGAATATTCAACAAATTTCTCAAAATGATAGTTTTCAAATTCCTGTTTATATTTATTATTTAGCAGGAGGGATGATCTTTATCTTTATAGTTTTATTTCAAGCAAGAATTCGTAAAAAACGAATGTTTAAAGGAGCTGCTAATAGTAATCAAAAAGTCTGTTATTATTATTACTATTTAACTAAATTGAAAATTAATTGTGATGAGATAAAGACAATAATTGATAAAGCTCGTTTTTCACAACATCAAATATCTATTGAAGAACTTGAAATAGTAGAGCAGTTTTATCAAGATAAAACAAATGCATATTTTAAACAAGCAAATTTGTTCAAAAAAATCTATTTACGTTATTTAATAGCCGTTTTATAGAGCAAAGCACGCGAATTAATTGTGTGCTTTTGCTATAATTGAATTAAGGAGATAGGAAAATGGCTAAATTGATTAAAGAAACTACTAAAAGTGAACGAGAAAACTATCTTAACAAGCTTTTTGCATGTAAAAATGGGGACTGTGAAAATTGTGGAGTTTGTAAGATTTTTGCAGGTACTTCACCGCAGGAAGTTTATTATGATTATATAATAGGAAAACGTGAATTTTTGGAGATTAGTCAAACTTTTAATAGTCGCAAATAAAATACAGTGCTTATTAACTGATTGTAAGTTGCTAAAACACTGTATTTTTATATGCAATCCAAATAAGTTATTAAAGCTTGAAGTTTTCTAGTTTCGTTATTTCTAACGGAATAAGGGAATAATATTCATGATCTGATCCATATTCTGAAGACTTTTTTGTTCTAATAATATATTTTTTCTAATTGTAATAGCCCTGCCCGTTAGAGCTTTTTGTAATTATAGGTTAATTGCTATTTGGTAGAATATTTACTGAATAGTGATGACAGATATCGAAGGCATTATAATAGTATAGGTGTAAATCTATACTGACAAAAGTCTTAGATAGTAAATGTGATTGAAATAATTAAGCTGATCTTTAAACTGTTTAAGTCGATTTTTTATCATATTTGATACATAGACTTTAATAAATTATATTTTAATCAACTATTTCATTAAATTTTTATCTTGTTCTTGATTTATTAAAAATACTTTTAAAAGTCTATTTAAAATATTCTCTTGAGATGTTTTTAGGAAAGGAATTTAAGTTTAATTCTTTTATTATCTTTTTAAAGCCAGTCTTCTTTTAGGGAATAAAAAAGGTTTACATCAATTCAAATGATTAATGAATTAGAGAAACTATATCAGATTAAAACTAATAATTAGTCTGCTTTTGCATTCAATCGTATTGACAAAGAGAAATATGTGTGATAGATTTTATTCATAGATAAACTTGTGATTGGGAGATAAAACATCGAACGCGCTTGTAGAGAGTCTAGGGTGGTGGAAGCTAGATAGAGATGCGACTTTGGTAAATGGACCCATGAAGGCAAAGGGGAAAGAAGTAATTTGAGTATCTTTTGACGTTAGCTTACGTTACAAAGCAAAAATGTGATAGCATTTGACAAAGACCATAAGGTGGTATAGCAGATTTTAACATCTGTCCTTTTAGGACAGGTGTTTTTTGTTTAAATGTGATTTCGAAAGGGGAAGAAAAATGAGATTAGATAAGCGATGGTGTAGCTCTTTATAATTTAAAAGATAAAAACTATAAAGAAAAAGGGGAACATAAAAATGAGAATTAATAAACTATTTAAATTAATGGCAGTATCAGCTTTAACAATGACAGCTTTAACAGGATGTGGAAATAGCAGTAGTAATGGTGATGTAAAAGAGGTAGCGATTATTCAATATGTTGAACATACATCATTAAATACAATTAAAGATGCTTTTGATGAACAGATGGAGGCTTTGGGATATAAAGAAGGTGAAAATATTAAGTATACTTTTAAAAATGCTCAAGGAGATATGAACACAGCTCCGTCGATTATTCAAGATTTTAAATCTAGTAAAAAAGATTGTGTAGTTGCAATCGCAACTCCTGTAGCTCAAACAGCAGCTGAAATGTCAACTGATACACCAGTTGTTTTTGCAGCGGTAACTGATCCAATTAAAGCTGGTTTAACTACATCTCTTGAAAAACCAGATAAAAATATTACGGGAACGAGTGATGAGATTCAAGTTGAAATGATTTTAGAAAGAGCTTTACAAGTTAATCCGGATTTGAAAAAAATAGGAGTCATTTATAATAAAGGTGAAGTAAATTCAGTTACTAATATTGCTAAAGCAAAAGCTTTTTGTGATGATAAAGGAATTGAAATGATTGAAACAACTGTTACTGGGGTAAATGAAGTGCAAAGTGCAATTGATGTATTAACTAGTAAATGTGATGCAGTCTTTGCTCCAAATGATAATACTGTAGCAAATGCAATGGATATGGTAGGACCTGCTTGTGCTAAAGCAAAAGTACCTTTATATGTAGGCGCTGATTCAATGGTTCAAGATGGTGGTTTTTTAAGTGTTGGAATTAATTACGAAGATCTTGGAAAAGAAACTGCAAATATGGTTGATAAAATCTTAAAAGGTGAAAAAGTGGAAAATATTCCAGTTAAAGTATTTAAAGAAAATTTAAGTGTTTATGTAAATACAAAAGTATTAAAACAATTAGGTATTACTTTGCCTAATGAAATTAAAAATGATAAAGCATATGTAGAAATAAAGGAGTAGTTTTATGAATCAGACGGTTATTTTAGGAGCACTGGAGTTAGGAGGAATTTTTGCCATTCTCTCACTTGGTTTATATATCAGTTATAAAGTGTTAAATTTGCCAGATTTAACGGTTGATGGAAGTTTCGCTTTGGGATGTGCTGTTAGCGGGATGTTTACGATTAATTCAATGCCATATGTAGGATTAATAGGTTCATTTGTGATTGGTGCAGCAGCTGGGGTAGTTACTGGTCTATTAATTACAAAATTCAAAATTATGCCGCTTTTATCTGGGATTTTAACAATGACTGGATTATATTCAATTAATTTAGCAATTATGAATGATACTCCTAATTTATCACTGTTTGGTAATAATACTATTTTTAGCAGTTTTACTGCATTTGATCCTTATGGGAAAATTATTTTAATATATTTGATTGTAATTGTTATTTGTGTGATTTTAGATTTTTTCTTAAGAACTCAGCTAGGATTATCACTTAGAGCCTGTGGTGATAATGAAGATATGGTTCGAGCAAGCTCTATTGATACTGATAAAATGAAGATTTTAGGTTTAGCATTAGCAAATGGCTTAGTCGCTATGAGTGGTGCTGTATTTGCCCAACATCAAAGCTTTGCAGATATTAGCAGTGGAACAGGAATGATGGTAATTGGCTTAGCTAGTATTATTGTCGGAACAACATTTATAAAGAAAGAAAAAATTATTTTTCAGTTAGTTGCAGTTGTATTTGGAGCAATTTTCTATCGTGCAGTCCTAACAGTTGCTCTACAGCTGGGACTTCCTTCAGGATATTTAAAGCTGTTATCAGCAGTTCTTGTTATTGTGGCAATTGCTTCAACTAATGGAGCATTTAGAAGTAAGAAAAGGGGGCGCAATTAATGTTAGAATTAAAGGATGTATCAGTTGTTTTTAATGAAGGTACAGTTAATGAAAAAGTCGCCCTTAATAATATTAATCTTGCACTTGATAAAGGGGATTTTGTTACAATCATTGGAAGTAATGGTGCTGGTAAATCAACTTTATTTCAAGCTATTTCTGGAGCAGTTGATACAAAACGAGGAAATATTATTTTAAATGGTCGTGATATTACTTTTGAGCCTGAGTACAAGCGCTCAAAAGGGATTGGAAGATTGTTTCAAGATCCTTTAAAGGGTACAGCCCCAAATATGACAATTGAAGAAAATCTTCATTTGTCAAATCAAAGAGGTAAACATTTTAGTTTAAGTCTAATGTCTCATCGTCATCGTGAAGAGTTTAAAAAGGCACTGATGGAATTAGAGTTAGGTTTGGAAGAACGATTAGATTCTAAAGTTGGATTGTTGTCTGGAGGACAGCGACAAGCATTGACGTTATTAATGGCAACTTTAGTAACTCCAGATTTATTGTTATTGGACGAGCATACAGCTGCTTTAGATCCAAAAACGGCATTAAAGGTTTTAGAATTATCACAAAAAATTGTTGAAGAGCATCAGATTACTACACTGATGATTACTCATAATATGGAAGATGCTCTAAAATACGGTAATAAAACAATGATTATGAAAGATGGACAAATCATTGCAATGATTGAAGGCAAAGAAAGAGAAGAAATGACCGTAGAGGGCTTGATTCATTTGTATTCTACTTCTTCTCAAGAATATACGGATCGAGTTTTATTAAAATAAACAAAAAACATGAACTTAGGATTTACCTTGAGTTCATGTTTTTTGTTTGAAATAATTATGGGATACAGTATCAGGAGTATTAGAATTAGATACTTAAATAGATAATATAGTTTATCAAATTCTACATTTTTTGAATAAAAATATTTTTTTTGTAAATAATAAAAGAAAGTCGTAGAGTAAAGTACTCTACGACAAAGCTAAAAAAGTACTTATTTATAAGTACTTTTTGACTATGACCATATTTAGTGACAAGAAATGTTTTGATTTGAAAACTTGTCAATCCAACTTTTTCTAAGATCAAATGATGAATGAACATAGCGGTCTAAGGTAATTTGAGAACCGCTATGACCAAGAATTTCACTAAGACATTTGATTTCAAAACCACCCTCGATACACATAGTTGCAAAAGTATGTCTTAGCATATGAAAGTTAGCTTTTTCAATTCCTGCATTTTTAATATATTTTCGAAATTTTCTTTCTAATGATCGGGGCTCTACAAATTTGTCACTTCTGCCAGTTAATAAATAGCAATCATCATTTTGCCTAAATTGTTTAAATAGAGTAATAAGATTAGCTGGAATTGGAATTTTTCGATTTGATGTAGAACTTTTAGGTGAATCTTCAATGATTATTGTTTTTGGATTATCACTGTAAATATTTTTTATTCGCTGCATTGTTTTGTTAACATAGATATAGTTTTCTTTTAGTGAAATATCTTTCCATTTTAAAGCGCATAACTCACCGATTCGTAATCCAGTAGCCATGGCTATAAGTACACCAAATTTGCATGAATCTATTTCTTGTAATAAAGTTTGATTCAAATTTATAAATTCTTCTTTGGATAATATGCGTTCTTTTTCTTTTTGTTTTTTAGGATATATTATTTTAGTATTTATACTAATATTATGTTCGGATTCTATATATCCTATAATGGATTTAAACAAAGAAAGAATATCTTTTACTGTTTTAGGTGATAGTGGTTTACGATTTTTTCCTTCTTTTAATAAAGAAGCGGTAAATAATTCAACTTGTTTGGTATTTAATTCATTCGCCTTTATATCTTTAAAATATGGTAATAAATAATTATAGATTACATTATAATACTTGACATAAGTAGGGGCTTTAAATTTAATTCGATACACATTTAACCATTCAACTATATAATATTCTAATACTTGATTATTAATATTCGACTTTTTAATTTTTTCTTTGTTTAAAGAATTACATATATTTTCTCTTTTTTGTTTAACTTCAGTATAGGTACTAGCATAAACACTTCCATATAGTTTTTTATTATTAGTACTTATTGCTTTAACATATCGGGCTTCCCATCTACCATCTTTTCTTCTAAAAATATTTTCTCCTCTTCTTGGCATATATTATACTCTTCTTTCTTTTAGATTCTTTTGACCAAAAAAATGACTAGAAATAGTACTTAAATCTATTTAAAACATTAATTATTTGGTAAATAAATTTATAATTTAGTTTTATCGGTGTTTTTTGACAATTTATCCTATCATTTTTTGTTCGATAATGATAAAATGCTTACGTAACTATAGAATTTTTTTGTTCGTAGAGTACTTTAATATAAGACAGTTTTGTGACCAAAAGTTAGTTTATATTGTAAGGAGGATTATGATGAATTGGTATATTATTTTTGCAAATGATAATAAGATCAATGATCTTTTACTTTATTTTAATAATCATCCTGAGATGACTGCTTTTGTACCAAAAATTGAAAAGTTAATGAAAAAAGATGGAAAGAAGGTATTTGCAGAAGTGCCGATGTTTCCTAATTATATCTTTATTGAAAGTGAATTTAATTCACAGGAGTTTTATCAGATTATTGAAAGTTTAGAAAAAGATATGGATTCTACGATGAGAATTATGCAAAGTGATGAACAAAAAGTTTTATCATTAGCCAATAATGAAAAAGAACTTTTAGAATCGTTATTTAATGATGATCATTTAATAACCCGTTCAATGGGAACTATTACTGATTCTAAGTTAATAGTTCAAAAAGGACCATTAGTTGGTAAAGAGGAAATGATTAAGAAAATTGATCGTCATAAAAGAGTTGCTTTTATTGGTGATGTTTTTGGTAAAACAATGAAAGTTCCTTTGGAAGTTACAAGTAAAACATAGGAGTTGTTATGAAAGATAACTGGTATGTATTATTTGCATTAGTTGCAAAAGAAAATAAGTTGTGTTCAGTTCTAAGAAGAAAAGGTCTTGATGCTTTTATTCCAAAGATTGAATACTATCGTCGAGATATTAAAGGAAATACATTAAAAATGTTATTTCCAGGATATATTTTTGTTAGAAGTGAAATGAAGCAAAGTGATTTTGATAATCTGTTATATGAATTAGGGGAACAGAGAGATGGTTTGATTAAGCAGCTTAAAGATGGTGGAGTTACAGCTTTAAGAGATGAAGAAATCGAGATGTTTAATAAACTACTCAATAGCGAAGGTATCTTAGAAATGTCCCAAGCATTTATAGAAGATAATAAAGCTAAAGTTATATATGGACCATTAATTCATTATCAAGATCATATTGTTAAGATTGATAAGCACAACAGAATAGCGGTTTTAGATATCGAGTTTTTAAATCGACATATCTTAGCTGGGCTTGAAATAAAAAGTAAAATTTAATAAATGTAGCTGGTTTACCGCACATTTTAATAATTTGAATATAGTTTCTTCTACTTGGGGTAGGGGGGAGCTATATTCTTTTTTTGTAAAATTTAACTGCATAAAGCAGTTTTTTATTATGGAGGGGAAATTAATATCAAGATTAGGACTTTTTCTATAAAGAGTTCTTTTTTGGTTACTCAAATTATTTTGATGAGGGAGATGAAAAAAACATGAAATTTAAACCTTTTGACAATAAGGTATGGTTATCTTCACCAACAATGCATGGTGAAGAATTAGAATATGTAAAAGAGGCTTATGAAACTAACTGGATGTCTACTGTTGGGGTAAATATCAATGAAGTAGAAAAACTTACCTGTGAAAAGATTGGAAGTAAATATGCAGTTGCTTTATCAGCGGGGACTGCTGCACTTCATTTAGCCATGAAACTGGCGGGTATCAAAGTATATGGTATGCCAAAGGTTGGATATGGTGCGTTAGAAGGAAAGAAAGTATTCTGCTCTGATATGACATTTGCTGCAACTGTTAATCCAGTAGTTTATGAGGGTGGTATACCAGTGTTTATTGATAGTGAATATGAAACTTGGAATATGGATCCAAAAGCGTTAGAAAAAGCATTTGAAATTTATTCAGAAGTCAAAGTAGTTGTTATTGCAAATTTATATGGAACTCCAAGTAAATTAGATGAAATTAAAGCTGTTTGCGATAAACATAGTGCAATATTAATTGAAGATGCTGCTGAATCATTAGGAGCTACATATAAAGGGCAACAAACTGGAACATTTGGGAAATATAATATTATCAGTTTTAATGGTAATAAAATTATTACAGGATCAGCGGGAGGTATGTTATTAACTAATGATTTAGGAGCTGCAAATAAAGTAAGAAAGTGGTCGACACAGTCAAGAGAAAACGCACCATGGTATCAGCATGAAGAAATCGGTTATAACTATCGAATGTCAAATGTAATAGCAGGTGTTGTTAGAGGGCAATATAAGTATCTTGATGAACACATTGCACAAAAAAAAGCGATCTATGAAAGATATAAAGAAGGTTTAAAAGATTTACCGGTAAAAATGAATCCATATATTGAAGATATTATGGAGCCAAACTTTTGGTTGAGTTGTTTATTAATCAACAAGGAAGCAATGTGTAAGCAAGTACGCAATGATAGTGGTGTGTTATATATTAGTGAGCCAGGTAAAAGTTGTCCAACTGAAATATTAGAGGCAATTGCTTCAATTAATGCAGAAGGTAGACCAATTTGGAAGCCAATGCATATGCAGCCGATTTATCGTATGAATCCATTTATTACGGTGAATGGAGATGATAGAGCAAAGTCAAATGCCTATATTGAAAGTGACTTTTTAGATATAAGTATGGATATCTTTAGCAGGGGAGTATGTTTGCCTAGCGATAATAAAATGACAGTAGAACAGCAAGATATTATTATTGAAATTATCAAGGAGTGCTTTAAATAATGTATAAATTATTTTTTAAGAGATTTTTTGATTTTATATTGTCTTTAATTGCAATTATAATGCTATCTCCAGTATATCTCATTGTTATAGTGTTGGTTAGAATAAAACTAGGTTCACCTGTTTTTTTTACTCAGAAAAGACCGGGTAAAGATGAAAAGATATTTAAAATGTACAAATTTAGAACAATGACAAATGAGGTGGATGAAAATGGAAATCTATTACCAGATGATAAAAGATTAACAAAGTTTGGGAAACTATTAAGATCAACAAGTCTAGATGAGTTACCTGAGCTTTTTAATATACTCAAAGGAGACATGTCCATAGTAGGACCAAGACCATTACTTGTAAGATATCTTCCCTTATATAATGAATATCAAAAACACAGACATGATGCTAGACCAGGATTTACAGGATGGGCACAATGCAATGGAAGAAATTCTATTAGCTGGGAAGAAAAGTTTGATCTTGATGTCTATTATGTAAATCATATTACTTTTTTATTGGATGTTAAAATCATTTTTAAAACAGTAAAGACAGTGTTGTGTAGAGAAGGTATTTCATCTGAAGCATCAGCAACGATGGAAGAATTTAGAGGTAGTCAAAATGAAGGATAAAATTGTTATTATTGGTGCTAGTGGACATGGAAAAGTTGTTGCTGATATCGCTAAATTAAATGGTTACAAAGAAATTATTTTTTTAGATGATGATGAAACAAAAGATATTATTGGAAAGTATTTAATTGCTGGAAGAAGTAAAGATATTGATAATTATAAAGATGAGTGTGATTGTATTATTGCTATAGGGAATAATACGATTAGAGAAAAAATTTATAATAAGTTAAGTAAGTTAGGAATTAATCAAATTACTTTGATTCATCCAACAGCAGTAATAGATAAAACTGTTGTAATAGAAGAAGGAACAGTTGTAATGGCAAATGCTGTATTAAATGCCGATGTGAAAATTGGGAAAGGTTGTATTATTAATACTGCTGCAACAATTGATCATGATTGTACAATAAATGATTTTGTACATATTTCACCAGGAGTAAAAATTGCTGGAACAGTTGATATTGGGAAAAGAACATGGATTGGTATAGGAAGTTCAATAATTAATAATTTGACTATATGTGATAATTGTATGATTGGTGCAGGGTCTACAGTAATCTATGATATTAAATGTAGTGGAACTTATGTAGGAAGTCCTGTTAGGAGAATTAATTAATGAAAAAAATTTTAATTTTAGCAAATAATGATGTTGGTCTATATAAATTTAGAAAAGAATTGGTACTTGAATTATTAAAAGATAATGAAGTTTATATTTCTCTGCCTTATGGTGGATTTGTTGATTTGTTGATTAAAATGGGATGTAAATTTATTAACACAAATATTGGCAGACGTAGTAAAAATCCATTTAAAGATTTGTTTTTACTAAATACTTATAAAAGAATAATTAAGAAAATTAAACCTGATGTAATTTTAACATATACAATTAAACCTAATATTTATGGTGCTATTGCCTCAAAAGGTAAAATACCTATATTGGCTAACATTACAGGATTAGGAAGTGCAGTTGAAAATCCAGGATTGATTCAAAAAATAACATTGTTTTTATATAAAATTGCTACACCTAAGATGAAAGTAATTTTCTTTCAGAATCAAGAAAATCTTGATTTTTTTATTAAACATAATTTACAAATTAATAATTATGTTCTATTACCAGGGTCAGGTGTGAATTTAGATTATTATAAAGCAATTGAATATCCTAGTAATTTATCAACGGAATTCGTTTTTATTTCTAGAGTGATGAAAGAAAAAGGTATTGACCAATATCTTGCTGCAGCAAAATACATACGTAATAAATATCCTAATACTAAATTTCATATTTGTGGATTTTGTGAAGAAGAATATGAAAATAAATTAAAAAAATTAGAGGAACAAGATATTATTATTTATCATGGATTAGTTGAAGATGTTAGAGAAATACTAAAAGTTACACATTGCACAGTTCACCCAACATATTATCCTGAAGGAATGTCAAATGTATTATTGGAAAGTTGTGGTAGCGCACGTCCTATAATAACGACTGATAGAAGTGGTTGTAAAGAAATTGTAGATGATGGAATAAATGGATATATTGTTAAACAACAAGATACTAATGATCTAATTAATAAGATTGAAATCTTTATAAATCTTGAATATGAAAAGAAAAAGGAATTAGGAGTTAATGCTAGAAAAAAAGTTGAAAAAGAATTTGATAGGAAAATAGTTGTAAAAAAATACTTATCACAATTATAAAATCATTAATTTTTCAATTTAATCTCAAAAAATAGAGGTGTGAAAATGAAGGAATATGTTTCAATTAATATGTTAGCTTATAATCATGAGAAATGGATTGCAAAGGCGATAGAAGGAGTTGTGAACCAAAAAACAAAGTATAAATTTAAGTTGAATATTCATGATGATTTTTCTAGTGATCATACTACAGAAATTATTAAAGAATATGTTGATAAGTATCCAAATATTATAGTTCCTTTTTATGAAACGGAAAACCAATACCAAAAAGGTGTGGAAATAACAAAAACAATTATGCTCCCAAAGATGAATGGGAAATACATTGCTATGTGTGAAGGTGATGATTTTTGGATTGATCAGTATAAATTAGAAAAACAAATTAATTATATGGAATCTAATCTATCATGTTCAATGTGTTTTCATAATGCGGTTGTAGTAGATATGGATAATAAAAAAATAAGAAATTTTTTTCCACAAAAAATTTGGAATGATAAAGAAATAATAAAAAAAATCAATTCTTCAGAAGATTCTAATTTTTCTACGGAAGAGATGATAAAACTTGATTTTGTTCCTACTGCATCTTTAGTTTTACGAATGGATAATTTTAAAGAAGTTCTTAATTTTCCATATTCACTTGATTTACTTGTTAGACTAGTTGGTGCAAATCGTGGTGAGACTCATTATATAAATCAAGTAATGAGTGCTTATAGGACTAATAATCCTCACTCTGCATCTGGAAAAGTAAATAATTCTATGGAATTGTTGAAGAAAAATTTTTACGATCTTCATTGTAATATTTTAGATGAATTTGACAAATATACTTGCTATATATATTCAGATGATATATATCAATTGAAACAAAGAAAAGAATTAAGACTTTATTCAAAAGAAATGGACTTAAAAAAGATGAAAGCAACAGGAGTATTTACTGAGCTTTGCTTAGAATATAAATTGAAGTTATATTTAAAAAAATATTTTTCAGGCTTATTTTACTTATTAAAAAAGATAAACATTATTATTTTTAGAAAAACATCATAATAAATAATTAAATGTAGTGAAACTAAAATAACATAGTTTATTATAGCTATAGTTTTGTCTGAAAAGTTATTTTTCATTTTTAGGTTGTATCATATTACCTGAAATTTTAAGTATGAATTTTGCTCATATGAATAATAGAATTTTGACCGGTAACAAAAAAATTAGTAAATCTAGCACTATTGTTTT
>OAZY01000286.1_pt1 | contig 44964 bp, 53 predicted proteins | sample 1494931 | NCBI WGS metagenome assembly OAZY01 (sample SAMEA2579921, study PRJEB22360) | human gut metagenome | biome: human gut; feature: human-associated habitat; material: faeces | place: Denmark | collected 2008/2010 | reverse complement strand
CTCAACTGACTTAAGTCTATATGTTCAAATTTTCAATTTGAACAGGTAATAAAAGAAGATTTAATTTCATTGATATAATCAATTATTTTAAATCTTCCCTTTAATTAAAAATATTTTATAACTTATCTTGATTATTTGTCATTTAATTACATGATAGATAAGCTTAACATCATTATACAATAGATGCCCTATATATTTGAAGAATCACATTCTCCAAACAAGTATCGAACTCAACACTAGTTTGATTTATTGATAAATCAGATAATAATACTCTAGAAAAACTCGCAATAAGCCCGTGATTTTCCCTTAATAACCCATTTGCCTGCTCTCTATCATAACCGCCAGATAGAGCAACAACCCTAACTACATGGGAATCTTTCATAAGTTCCGCGTAAAAATCAGGTATGGTTGGAATGGACAGTTTAAATATAAATTTAACATCATTGTCTAATAAAGTTAGATGCTCATTAATTTCTTTCAATAACAATTCTTCAGCCTCTTTTTTTGAGGTACTTAAAATAGATACCTCTGGCTCTAAAATAGGTACAAGCCCAGTTTTAGCAATTTGTAATCCTAATTCAAACTGCTGATCAACAATTTTCTTGATACCTGCTGGATCGGCTTCCAAAATTACACTACGCATTTTTGTACCAAAGATATATTTATCTCTTGCCTTGTTTAATATTGCTTCTAGTTCAGGAATTGGCTTCATTAACTGAACACCATCTTTTTCTACTTCTAATCCTTTGTCAATTTTCAAAAATGGCACGATTTCCTTCTTTAACCATAAATATTCAGCAGTATCTACACCCTCAATTTGAGAATCCATTGTCTTTTCAAACAAAATAGCACCTAATATATGCTTAGAGGTAAAAGCCTTACTAGTAATAATACGACTACGCATTTGATGAATTAAATCAAACATTTCTTTATCATTACTATACGCTGATTCATCAATACCATATGATTTTAATGCCTTTGGTGTACTTCCACCACTTTGATCTAACGCTGCGATAAAACCTTTTCCATATTGCATACGCTCTAATTGTTTTGTGTTCATTTAAGAGCACCTCCTTTTCCTGCCCTTATTATACCCCTTGTCCATCAAGTATTCGAATAATACGTTCTATTTTGTTAGATAAGAATAACTATTTTTACAAATAAGAAGCGCTTTTAAAAATATGATAGATTATTTTAAAATATGCTATAATTAAATAAGATAATCTTTATACATAAGGAGATAATTAATATGTCTATCACAGTAAACATTTATTACACTGGAATAAACGGAAATGCTAGAAAATTTGCAGAAGAAATGGTGACCAGCGGTATTGTTGATGCTATTAAAGCAGAAAAAGGAAATGAAAGATATGAGTATTTCTTTTCCATGAATGATCCAGAAACCATACTTTTAATTGATAGTTGGAAAGATCAAAAATCAATTGATGCTCATCATGCTACTATAATGATGGAGCAAATTACAGAATTAAGAAATAAATATGATCTTCATATGAAGGTAGAACGCTATACTTCTAATGAAGAAAACATAACTTCTGCTGACAAAAAATTTATTCGATTGTAATCTAAATTAATAAAACCCATTATAAAGTCAATATTATAATGGGTTTTATACTATTCATATCAAAACATATTTCTGGTAATTGAAATATTTATTCCTTATTTACCATTTTAGTTATAATTTATCCTGTCACAATTATCGTTCTTTATTACCAAGTAAATATAGCTTTTAATTATAAATATATAATTCTAATAAAAAAACATTGCCTATTTAACATTACCGCTGTTAATTCCTTCTTCATAAGGATCCAAAGGTAACCATTCTAATACATCTTGAATATATTTATTCCAAAAATCCCAATTATGACTTCCTACATCCTCTTTATAAACTAAATCAAAACCAGCATTTTCTAAATAGCCTTTAAATTTTCGATTTACTCCAATTAGTTCATCATCACATCCACAAGCCATATATATCTTAGGAAAAACAATAGTATTGTCTTCTTTTTTTGCCTGAATTAAATTTTCCAAACAAACTTTTGGATTCTTATCACTCAGATATGCTTCATCAATATCACCAAAACAACTATCTTCACCCATTACACATCTTGATTCATCGTGAACTGGTAATTCGAAAATATTTAGAGCACTTGATAAAGTTGCAATATATCCAAAATTTTGATAATATTTCAACCCATTTCTTAGAGCACCAAATCCACCCATTGAAAGTCCGGCAATAAAAGTATCATCCCGACGATTAGATAAATGAAACATCCTTCTAGTAACTTCAATAAGTTCAGTTCCAATAAATATACCGAAGTCATTGTTCTTTACTTCTTGATCCACATAAAAAGAATTATCACCAGATGGCATGACTACAACTAAGTTCTTTGCTTCTGCCCATTCTTGTATTCTTGTTCGTGTTACCCAGTCAGTATAATTTCCTAATAAACCATGTAATAAATATAAAGTTTTATATTCTTTAACTGGTTGACAATTTCCTTTAAAAAGAAATTTATCAACCGGTAATATTACATTCATTGAAACTGTTCTTTTTAAACTTTGAGAAATAAAATTTACTTGTACTAATGCCATAATAAAACACCCCTTTACTCTTTTTAAATCTCATCAATTGACATATCTGTTTTATAATTATTTAAAACGTAATCATAAATATAAGCAATTTCACTAATTGGTATTGTTATATTATACTGATTAGCAATCGCTTTAAAGCTAATTCTAACTCCATTGATAAATTCTTGATTATTTTTTTCAAAATCAACAATATTAATATGTGAAACTATCTCTTCTTTTTTTATTAGACGTTCAATCAAACAACAAAGATGAATATTCAAATCAATAATAGTTTTTGCTAAAAAAGTAAAAACTTCCAATTATATAAAATGGATCTTTTCATAATTTTCAGATATTATATAGAATAAAAAAGCACTAGACTAATAGCCTAGTGCCTCATCATCTAACTCAGTTTTATTTACAAGATATTTGCTAGAAAGAGACTTATAATTAACCACTACCATAAGTGGATTCATTTCATCAGTTTCTACAAAATCTTTATCATATTTATAGAAATACAATCTTAACATCATCATCGCTAAGATGTGATATTGTTTTTCTTCATTAGTTAGTTCCTCATAATTTTCAAAGTAAATATCTTCAATAGGTACTAAGTACTCAAATTTGTACAATTTACTTTGTTCTAGATAATTATCAATGATTTCATCATCGTTATCTACGTAATTAAAAAGATGTCCAAAGAACTCTGGACCATACTTAACTCTTTCTAATATCTCATTATTCATTAATTGATCATCAAAAGCATAACCTTTAAATGAATAATCATATGAAAATCTATATTTAAGATAAGGTTTATATTTCTTATCATCGGGAATATTAACTTTGTTACCATTAACATACATTTCTATTTCTTTATCAAATTTAAATGTTAAACCATATTCCTTTAAATAGTTTGAAAAACTGTTTTCTTCTGTTAGTAATTCTAACAAACTTAATCCATCATTATCAGCATCTTTTAGTCTTCTAGATATACTATAGAATGGTACTTTATCAATATGTCCTTTAAAGTTTCTCTTCACAATATTGAAGTAACATTCATATAAATCATCAATATATAGTATTTGATGATCCTGTTGAAACATATAATAACCTGAATCTATAGTATCTAGAATAACTTGTTCATCTAGTTCTAGTTCTTTACATAACGAATCTAGGATACTTTCATACGATGTATTTTTTAACTTCATTATTTCACCTCCGGTTTGATTCAATATCAAAGGTATTAAATCAATATCTATATTTATATATTTTTACAAATAATTCTAGGCTTATTCATCACAACTGTGGCATTATCAGGAATATCTTCTACAACTATGCAATTAGATCCAATTTTCACATTATTACCAATCTTCACATTTCCAATTATTTTAGCACCTGCTCCAATTAAAACATTGTCTCCGATTGATGGAGCAAAGCCATCATCATCTTGTGCTAATGTAACCTGTTGAAAAATAATACAATTATCACCAATTTTCGAATTAGGAGAAACTATAATACCATTAAGATGGTGTGGTAAAATTGGTGGAGATTTAAAAAATGCGCCATAATTAATATTTGTTCCAAAAGACGCATTATTATATGCATCACACCTTTTTATATATAGTAAAAACCAATATTTCTTGAATAAGTTTCTCTTTTTCAAATCGAGCACATAATATCTTCTTTTCCAATATTTTTTGTGATTATAATGTTGGACAATAGATATTAAGAAAACAATAAAGTTGCTTCTCACATTTACTCTCATGTTTGTTCCTCCTTCACATATTATAAATTGTCTTTAATTAATTGACCGTAATATGTAATATCATCACTTTGATATTCAATAAGAGGTCGCTTAAAATGAATTCTAAACAATGAATTATTGTCTACAATATATTGATATTTACTGTTGTCTAGTATTTCATTTCCATGTTGATCAAAAAACAAGAATTCTTTATTGTTAATTGGTACATTATCAACCATATTCATAACATTTTTACTATTTTCATACAATAAAGATATAAAACAATCTATTAATAAGTAGCATATTAATATATCCTCTTCATTCCAATACTTTCTAAATAAATCTTTAAGAGCAAACATAAATTGATTATTTGGTCCACTACATATAAAACCATCAGTCCATAGTCCCTTACAAACATGATAATCATAATACATATTATGCCTTAATGTATAAAAAGGTAAAGTATACGCACTTTCAGGTAATGGTTTAGTCCAAAAAAAAGAAGCATCGCTCCAAATTCCACCATATTTAGATAGTAATTCCACTCTTAATAAATCTGAAAAATGCGTAAGAGTTATCAAACCATTTTTTAATTTAGAATAATATATAGAAGGTAATTCAATTATTTCTTTAATATTATCTTTTGTAATAACACATACAGAATGATCTCTTTTATTCTTATTAATACTTTCGATACACTCAACAACCCTTTTAGGAGTATTATCATCTATTCCTTGCCACCAAAAAATCCATATTGTTGATTCTCTACTAATGTTAACTTGATTATTTTCCATACCGTTACATTTAATAATACATTCGTTTAAATTATTTTCATATTTATCACTTAAATATTCTTTTACAGATTCGTGTTGTAAAAATTCATATTTTTTCCCAACTTCATTAGTCTTCCTATGAATAAAAAATCTTATAAAATTATATTTGGCAATTGTAAAACTAAAGTTCTTATATAATTTATAATCCCACACTAATCTATCTATAGTTTTTTTGTAATAGTTCATAGTATCTTCCTTTCTATTTTTTTAATTTTGATATTACTAAATCAATATTTTCTTCATTTATAGGCATTTCAAAAATTGTTAAATCACTTTCATTGATGCAAATACTAGAAAAGTCTAATTCTATTAACTTATTAATAATTGAATCTGAAAATCTTTTTTTGATTGGTTTAGCGGGAATACCGCCTACAATTGTATATGGTGGTACATCATTACATACAACAGCTCCTGCTGCAATAATTGAACCTTGACCTATTTCCACACCAGACATTACCATATATCACCAATCCATACATCATCATGTACAACTATTTTTCCTTTACTTCGAGATACTGTATTTCCACAAAATAAGGATTCTCTGAAAGGATATGTTGAGATAAGCTCATACGGATGCTCACCACCTAAAAGAAAACGAGATTTCCCAGATATCGAACAAAAATTACCTATATCTAATCCCTCTCCTTTGGAACCAAATGAGGAAATATTTAATAACCCATATGTAAATTTCCCAACTTTTACTTTATTATTTATTAATAAATTATATGTGCCATTAGAGTCTAATTTACCTATTCTAGTATAATTATGCTTATTATATCTTCTCCATTTAAAATTAATTAACTTTAAATTTATAATCCTTTTTATTCTTCTAAACATCATTTTTTACCTATATAATTCTTTAATTCCTTTCTAAATAATATAAATATACTCATAATTAAAATCAATACATATAAGAAACACCCAAAAAAAGTATTACTTAACAGTGATGTTAAATAAAACACAATAATCATTAAGAACATAAAAAAATGATTCTTTTTACAGTCTAGCTTATATTCTTTTTTTAAAGAGTGTTCAACAATATAAAACCAAAATATCATTGTAAATATTGAAGCAATTGAAATAGAATAAGTTGATTTAAACAACAAATATGCTAGACCATTAGCAACAGCAGAAAAAAGTAATACAATTATTTCTTTATAGAAATAATAAATATTTTGATTAGTTGTTTTATAAAAATTATGCATAACAATTGTAATAATTGATGAAATTGCTAACCCTGGGAATATTATTTGAAAAATAGATAGTGAAGAAATATAGTTAGGTAAAAAACTATTAATTATCAAAACTAAAGGGAAATAAATAACTAAAGCAAAAAATATAACGATTAACACGATTGTAACCAAGATGTTATACATATTACCAATTGATTCTTTACTCTTCCTTTTTAACGAAGGATATAATACAGTTGAAAATGCTTCTGTTGCAGTTGTAACTAATGCAAGCATATTATATGCAAATGCATATGTTGCATAAGTTGTATTATCAAATAGTACATTTACAAATTGCCTATCAATAGTCAATATCATAGTTGCGCAAAGATTTGCAAATAAAAGAGGAAATCCATTTTTAATCAATGAAAAAATCATTCTTTTTTTTCTATAAGTTCATATTTTTCTCCAAATACAATATCTTTATATGTATTAATGTACCATAAAGTAAGCACTGCATTAACAACTATCAATGATGCTACATAATATTTATATGAAACAAATCCAAATTTTCTATAAATCATGAATAGAATAATAATTGTTAATACATTTAGTACAGACTGTATAATCTTCCTTGCAGAGTATTCTTGAAATCGAAAAGTAATCTGAGATAATTGTTGGAAATAACTACTAATATTAATTACAATTAAATATAGTCCCAACGATCCAAAAATAAAACCATATTCCCCTCCAAACGAAAAACCATAGAGTAAAATTATCCCACCAACAATTAAATGTATTATCAAATAAACTGGGAAAACTGTTCTCATCATTTTTTTATCTAATTCATCATATTTTAATCCGCCATATTTTAAAACAATACCATCTATAATCCCCAAGCTAACCAGCCCAAGATAAGACGCGTATAGTGTAAAAGTTTTGTAATAGCCATATCCATCAACAGTAAGGATCTTAGGTATAATGAACCCAACAAATACTCCAGAAATAATAGTTGATAAATTACTAATTGCAACTTTTGAAACATTCCTTATTAAATTTCTCTTATCCAATATTTATTCTTCCTTTCCTAAAAAGCCTAAAAAAACATCTAATATAAACACCATTTTTCTTTGATACATTGATATACATTTAGACAAACATAAAAGATTTACCATAGAAGGAGAAATCAAAAATTTTTTTCTTAGAATTAAAAAAGATTGAACTTTTTCAATAATTTCTATTTTCTGATTTAAATCTTTTGAAATTGATATGTTCTTCATAATTTCATTTGTATCATCTATACAGTTTATTTTATCTTCGATAAATTCTAACTTAACATTTTTGTTAGATTTCTTTTTTTAGTAGCAGATTTTTCATGCCTATTCCAAATCATAGTTTCCTCTTCCAATAAAGATGCAGTTTCTCGTAATTTTGAAATAATCCAAACATGTTCATCATGAGGTCGTTTCCCTGAAAAGTACTTTAAAGAGAAATAATCCTTTAGGTCCTTTTTAAAAGCTAAATTACAACCAGGATAATTAATCATATAAAAATTGTTGTCAAAATTCATTTTTCTTAGATTTTTAACAGAATCTATATCATAACTTTTAAGGTCAGATTCCACATATTTTTCATCTAAAATACTTTTTTTATACAATCCGCTTACCAATTCCACTGTATCATTTTGTATTAGACAGTTTGCCATGATCTCTATTTTATGTTTATACCAAAAATCATCTTGATCGCATAAAAAAATGATATCACCAGTTGTAGCTAATATAGCTTTTTGAAAATTCTTTTTCCAACCTAAATTCTCTTTATTTTTTATAATAACCCAGTCAATAGTGCTATATTCTTTTTTAAAATTATTGATTATATCTATGGTACTATCAGAGGAACAATCATCAACAATGACAATTTCATCTGGTTTCAAAGTTTGCATAATAATGCTTTTTAATTGGAGATTAACAAAATTTTCTCCATTAAATGTTGCCATCGCAATAGAAATTCTCATATTTTTTATCTCCTATATTCCAAAATATTGGAAAAAATAATTATTTGTAAAATCAACCATTACCCTAATATCAAAATCATTTATCAATTCTAACTGTAACCACAAAAAGAAAATAATAAGAACACATAAAAAAAGTCGGAATGGTTTTTCCCTAATTACAATTGAACCACTTCTATTTATATAAGATTTTGGTAATAATTGCCAATTCAATATATTAACAAATAACATATTGCTAATTAATCTTCCAAATGTCGACGCCAAAGTTAATAAAGGCAATGATACTAAGTTTAAAATATTGCAATAATATATAGTTCTAATATAGTCAAAATAGTTTTCATCATCTTTAGAATTTTTAAAAAGCATATAAGAAATATAAATAGTAACTAATTGCAAAAGCCAATATGCAATAAATCCTAAATTTGTTTTTCCAGAAGTCCAATATTGAATACGTGAATCTGATATAACTAATGTGTTTATAAAATTTAAAAATGAACTATTATTAAAGTGTGCAAAAACAGATGCACCTAAAAATAAAACTAGAAAAGAAATTAAAAGTTTGCGTAACCATTTTGTATTTAAAAACGGATATAAAAGAAATATAAGATATATATAAAAAGTAAAATGTATAGACGATGCAATAATAATTGATATTAAATATCTTAAATATTTTTTTTCAACAAGAAAGTATATTATCGCAAAACTCAATATTGCACTTGATAAAGCTGTTCTCAATTGTATACAGTGCATAAAAAAAGGATATATGGAGAAGCATGCAGCTACTAAATTCGAAGAAACTGTAAATTTTTTATAACACAAAATAAGTAAAACTAAAATTATAGAAACTAAAACAACTTGGAATTGTTCATATGTAAAACCAAAACTATTAAACAAATGTATTAAGAAGTTATAACCATATTCAATAGAATTATCAAAAGATCCAGCATTATAGCTGGATTTATAATTAACATAATCTACTGTTTTATATGAAAAAGCAGCAGTAGCCCAAAGCCAAAAAACTAACATTCCTGAAAAATATTTATTATTTTTATGTGAAATAGCTAAAATAATATTTATTATAACCAAAATACAAAAAATTGAAAATGCCATACTATTCCTCCAAAACTTTCTTCATTACTTTTTCAAGCTTTTTAACTTGCTTTATTTGAACAAAATTATTAGATGCATATTCTTTTGCTATTAACGAGTTTTCCTTATATCCGTTATTACAAAATTCTGATAAGTAATCCACAAGTTTATTATAATCATCAGATACTACTCCTCCAGGTATTTTATTCAAAATACCAACATCTGTAGAAATAAAAGTTCCTCCAGCAGCCATTGATTCAACAATAGATATTGGAAATCCTTCCCAGGTACTAGCAGATAAATAAATAGAACTTTTTTTCAAATAATCTATAGTAGTCTTTCTATCAATATTACACAATATTGTTACTTTTTTTTCTTCAAATTTTTTATCAAATGTTTTTTTTAACTTTATTAAATCATCATAATACTTATTACTAGGATTACCAATTAGTACTAATTCATAATCTTTAGTAGAAGCTTCATAGAATATTTTCATAACTCCTTTTTGATTCTTTCTAGAATTATATGAACCAACATTGATAATCATATTCTTCTTTATTACATTATTTTCAAAAAAAACATCATCTGCTGCATTGTAAATAATATAATTATTATCAATTTTATATTTCTTGAAAAAATTCAAAGAATAGTCATCTTCATGAAGATGACTATAAGCATCATACTTTTTAATTTTATTAATATTTGATTTATAAAAAATTCCCCATCTAATATCACGGAGAATTTTTTTAGTAAAATTAGAAAAACTAGAGAAATCATTTTTATTCCATCTAAAATCATGCATACTATGCATCATAAGTATTTTCTTGCATTTTAAATTAGAAATAAATTTCAATACCCAATCAGCTGAAAATGATTCAAGACAGACATTCATCATTACATCAATATTTTCACGCTCAATAATATCATAAACCCTTTTTTTATATTGTTGATAATCACCAAAATGAAGCATATTTTTATTGGTAGCATCTACTCTATAAATATTAACCCCATTTATTTTTTCTTATCTTTGAACTTTCCACCACAGTTAGATGTAATAACAAAGACATTATGTCCTAATTTAACTAGATTTTCCGCTTGATATTGAGTAACTTTTTGTACACCATCCTTTAATGGAAAATATGTTGCTACAGTTATTAAAATGTTCATAACTACCTCCTTAGTATACATAAAATAATGTATTATCTTTGCACTCGAGAAATTATTGCTCTCTTAATTCTAAAATATCTTTGCTTCACTAAATACCACAAATTTCCATTCGTAAAAGATTTAAAATTTTTATAATTTAATACAATGTCACTTATAAATTTGTTAGGCACAATATAATAATGAGTATAATCAATCGTACAAATATCCATTTTTCTTTTTTGAAGATGCACATAAGCTATCTCTTTTTTTGAAAAAGTATTTTTGTTATTATAGATTTGAAATATCCTTCCATTATCAAATTCAAAAATAGTCGGTACAAAAGTATTTAGTTGGCATTTATTTCCTGAAATATAAACATATTGATAAAAATTATAATGTTCCATATCAACATCATAACAGTCTATTGTTTGTAAAATATCAAAATTATTTTGAATTAGAAGATTATTAATATTATCATTATATCTTACCTCATCAAATATTCTGCTACGTTTATCTTCAAAAATGGATTTATAATCAGCTTTAAAAAAGCATTCATTGATTTCAGGTTTATTTTTTAATATTGATAAGTGTCCTAAAACAGATATTTTATCATATTCTCCTAAATATTCTTTTGTAATAAATTTAGATAAATCGCCAAAAATCATATCAAGATCACAATAACCCCAATGTGTAAAGTTATTAATGTATTCATTGAATAAAAATCCATAAGTTGGTCTAAAATCACAAAGTTTATATGATCTATCAAGTTTTACATTTAAGTTCATTTTATTATTTATCATTGTTTCTAATTCTTTAAGAGTCATTTTATAACATTTTACATTATTAGGGTAATCAAACTCTCTATCGTCATCAGTAAAAACTAACCAAGTAAAACTATCATTATTTTTACAACTTTCCAGCCTAGTTGAAAATAATTAGGTAATTTTCCAAAATATGGGATGATTATACAAACGCTATTCATAATATTTTACCTCCAATTACTATTTATCTAAACCATTGTAAATATTTTTCATTTCATCAATTACAACTTTTGTATCATAGTTTAATATGTTATTTTGATTATATTTTCCCATTTTAAGAGCGATATCCTTGTTATTTAATAAATAGTCTATCTTTTTTGCAAAAGATTTATAATCATTTGAATTACATAGATATCCTCCAATATCATTTTCAATTAAATCGTTGTTACCCCGTATGTCGCTGCATACAACTGGTAATCCAACAGACATAGCTTCCATTAATGAGGCAGGCAATCCTTCCTGCAATGAAGGAAATGCAAATAAATCCGCACAATGCAGTAAAGCCTTTGCATCTTGTCTATAACCTGTAAAAATAACTCTATCTATTACATTTAATTTATTTGCAAGGTTTTGTAATTCTTCTTCCAGTTCACCAAATCCAACTATTACATATTTTACTTTAGGATTATTAATCAAGGAAATTGCTTCAATTATTACTTTTTGATTTTTCCTTATTGATATTTGTCCAATACTCATGATGACATAGTCATCAGATTTTAAACCAAGTTCTTTTCTCATAGAATCAATATCTATTTTTTGGTTTTGTATTTCATCTACATGTACACCTATTCCTGGTACGTATATAACATTGTTTGCTTTGAATTTATCGTTAGCAATATTGAAATCTTCATTATTAATTGTTATCAAAACATCTGTCCAATTTGAACATATTTTTTCTATTGGATAAAATAAAATCCAGTTTTTTAGGGGTGCTCCTTTAAAAAAATGAAATCCATGAGCTGTGTATATTACTTTCAATCCACGTTTTCTATAAGTAATTGCAGCCAATCGAGAGACCACCCCACCTATTGGAGAGTGACAATGAACAAATTGATAATTATTATTATTATAAAGTCTTTTTGTTAAAATTAGAGATTTCAGAATGTCATTAATTTTAAACATACTTCTCAGAATTGGAATATCATGTATATTAACACCCAGTTCACGTAATTCTTTTTTTAATTCTTCAACTCTTTCATTACTTGTTATGCTTCCATTTTTAAAATTACAAGCAACATCCACTTGAAAACCTAATGATTGTAATATATGAATATTATCCATGTTAAATAAATCTATCATCGATGCCACAGAAGCATACATTAAAGCTTTTTTGCATTCATTATTATTTTGAGATTTTTCAGAACAAATTATTGATTCTTTTAAATTATTAACTACATATTCATTTTCATATTTACTCATATCCATATCGTAATATGAATCACCAAATGCTTTAGAAGCTAATCCGCCCATTTTACCTGGTACTTTTTCTAATAGTTTTATTGCCAATGAAGTGCCTGGTAACATGACTATTCTATGCCCTTTGACATTTGCTATCATTTGCACCATATCTGATGTATTCGTATATTCATTATTTTGTGGGAAGAATACTCCTGATTCTTCATTATCTATCATTAACCTAATAAATTCACATAAGTTATCGATATGTAACATTGATCTTTTATTATCTACAATTGGGAATATTGGCAACTTTGTTGCTAGTTTTGCTAATTGTGGATAATTACCTTTAGATCCTTTTCCATAAATCATTGGTGGTCTTACTACTACAACCTTGAATGATACATCATTCATTTCTTGTAGTTTTAAATCAGCTTGTAGTTTACTATCACCATAGAAGTTTTCAGCTTTAGGTTTAGTATTTTTAATAATATTCAATGGAAATGCTATCCTTTTTGTCTACCGATTGCCTTGCATAGATCGCGTCTATTCTGTTATTCATTTTGTCGCTCCTTTTCTTAAAAAAGAAACGGAGCTGCTGACAGTTCTATTATACCCGCCGCTTGTCGTCAAAGGATACATTGTCCCATGTGTCGAGGTAGCCGGAAATCTGATTGACCTGTTCCGGGCTGATGGCTTCCACCGTCAACTCGGCTATCTGCTTCACAAGTTCCTGTTTGCGCCCGTCCAGTTCCGCTATCTTCACATTCACATAGGAGAGCAGAACATTGTTTGTACCCGTCAGACTGTCCACCAGCTTTTCAATCTCGCTGTCCACATGGAGAAGTTCCACTTGCAGGGCGAGAAGTTTGACACCTCCACCCCGATGGGGCGGGCGATGCTGAATATCTGTATCGTGTTCGCCCAGCTTGAACGGGAAACGATACAGAAGCGGGTGACGGACGCTTATCAGTCAACATCATAATAACTACATACCCTAAACAAAATAACATGTATAAATTAGTTTTTATAAATAAACAAACGATCATTCCAATAGCTATCACTGTTAATGTTACTTTAGGATATTCAATTAAATCAATGATTAGATAATGCCATGCCTCTAAAAAAATACTGATTAAAAGGGCCAACAAAAAATATAATATAATCACTTGAAAATCAGTATTTACAATCACTGTAGGAGTAATTAGATGCCTAAATAATAAGATATAAATAAAGCTCAACGATAGATTTATGCCTATTCTTTCTAGCACTTCAATCACCTTATTTCTAACCTTTCTTTAAATTTCTTCAAATAACTTCTTATTAGGACTAGCATGATTCCATTTTGCATATACAAGGTATAACGAGAATTCAGTTCAGGCAGCATATACTCAATATAATTAATATTTACAATTATTGACCTATTTATCCGAATAAAGCTATATTTATCTAATAATTGCTCTAATTCATATAGTTTATAATGACATAGGTACTGACATGTCTGTGTGTTTAAATAGACCTCTTTAGAAAATCCTTCAATATAGACAATATCTTGATAATTAATCCTATATATCTTCTCAGCAAGATAACCAATTAAATAACGTTCGAGCATCTCATTTAAATCACTTTCAACACTTTTTAAATTATTGAGTGTAAAAGTATAATGTAACCCTGCATATTCTATTCCTTGTTCCACTAAAATAATATCTAATTCTTGATAACGAGCAAAAAATGTTTCTAATTTTTGACGATGTTTCTCATTACATATTAATTTCAATTTTTTAGCTCCAATTGATATAACAATGTTTTGCTTTTATTATTTTCATCATATAGAATTATTTTTATTTTTAGCTCATTATCGTTTTTAATTGGTATAACACATGGTAAACCAGAAATATAATTGTTCTTAATTTTTTCATTATAAGCTGATATTCATGATTTCCCTGAATCAAATATGCTTTCAGTATTTTAAAATTAGTATTTTTTAAATGAATGTCTGGTTTCTTTAATACATTATTTTCACTAGTAATATCGATAGTATCATCCGGCAATACTGAATTATCATTAACTTTAATACTCACTTGTTTAGAAATTTCAATGAGTTCATCACGAATATAAATACCTGGGTATGCAACAGTTTTAGTATTGGTCGTTTTAAGTGTTCCTGTTTTATTATTACTCTCATTCCAAATAGAACAATATTCAATGATCACATCATCATTTTGATAAGCATAAATCGCATAATTTGTAAAAACACTTCGATCCTCTAAACGATACATTATCGGATCAGATAAAAAAGTTATTCCACCTATACTCATGATCAAAGCTATGATTGCAATTAGCCAATATGTTTTCTTTCGTGGGTGAACTCGCTTGATTAAAATTTTCGTATATCGCTCACTTAAATACTGATTTATCTTATTTAAGTGATACGTAATGCAGCAAGCCTTATAAAATATATATCCATAGATTCCAATCATAGAAAACCATAGTAACGAAACGAATAAAATATTTAATATCGGAAATGATAAAATAAAATTGATAATTATAAAGTTTTTAATATGTTTTTGATATTTTTCAATTTCAATATAATCGCTACTTATTCTCTCAATTCCTTTTAATACAAAATATAACATTGCAAAACTAATCAATCCTTTAACAAAAACAAATTCATTAAAATCAATACCTTGGTTCAATAAAAATTACTATACATAAAGCTATTGTTAAAATTAATGCATAATCAAGATACTTTTCTCTTAACCGTTTACGGATACATAAAAGTCCTAAAATCATCAAAAGAGCCGAAATATAGGCAGGAATTAAATTTACATCATTGATCGTTAATTTAAGACTATACATAAAAATAAATGCTAATGCGATTAAACCAATCCCCATAATTATTACCTCTCTCTACTTCAAGTATATCTAATAATTTAGATTGTTTCATGCCTTTTGGTCTAAATTGCATTAAATTAGCCTGAATTACAAAAAATCACAGTAAATACTGTGATTACCAACGTTTTATAATTACATGCAGCTTAGCTAGATCCATCTCTAAAATTTTACCAATTTCCTTTTTTAAATAAACTTCATTTAATTTTGTCTTGGCAATAAATTCGTTATTATTCTTTTCAAATTGAGCTAATTTTTTAAATCTCTCATCTTCACATAAATCATAATAATAGCCATCGTCAAATGATACAACTAAAATATACTCATGTGGTTCTTTATTACTACGGTGACTATACCAATATACAAATAATAAGATTAAAATGATTGCAACCGCCCCAATAATATAATAAATATTCATTCTTCTACCTCCGACTATATCAATTTAACTAAAAAAACTTTACCTTATTATTAGTAACAAATTTGACTTTGAATAATTTTTTTACTTAATCATCTAAATTATAACATTTTATAAAAAGAAAATCCCGTAGAATAATAACATTCTACGAGATCTGGGAAGTAATTCATTTACTATTTATATTCTATCATATGATAAGTATTTTTTCTACCAATCCAGCTTTAAAAACAAACTACCCTTTTAGTTTATTCCGCTGCTCCATTTCTCTTTTTACTAGAATACTTTCATAATTATCTATTTTATGCTTTAAATAGCTGATGATCGACTGTAATTCTTCAACTTGTGCTTCTAAATTTCCTAATTGTTCGATCATAATATCTTTTCTTTGAGAAATCGTATGCTCTCCTTCATTAAATAAATCTACATACAACTTTATTTGCTCAATTGTCATTCCAGCAGCCCGCATACATTTAATAAAATTGATTCGACGCAAATCCGGTTCCTGATAATCTCGATGACCACTAATATTTTTTGCTACAGGATTCATTAATCCAATTTTTTCATAATATCGTAATGTTGTCGAACTAATCCCAAATTTTTTACTAACTTCTGCAATTGTCATTTTCATCACCCTCTTTATATAATTATAAGTCATAATTTGTAGACCTTCAATTTTTATTTTAACCGATAAATCTTCATTTGAGCTAAGCAAAGAATGACACCAACTATTTGCATTAATGCCCCAAGATAAAAAATCATCCGATAACCACTAAAGGCAGCAATAATTCCCCAAACAACTGAACCAATTGCATACCCAATATCCATTGCAGCATAATATGTCGCATTAGCAATACCGTTTTTACTTTCCGGCATTCGCTTAATTAAAAATGTATTAACAATCGCGGCAACAGCTCCAGTTGCAAATCCAGCGGGAATCGCTAAAAACAGGAGTTGGTACATCCTAGTTACTTGACCAATTAAATATACACTAATAAAAAATAATAAAGAATTTAATAACAACATTTTGAACTCACCAAAATGAATAACTAGTCTATTCATAATAAAACGTGAACTAATCATTCCAATTGCATTTACTGAAAAAAACATTCCTGCTCCAGCAAATCCAAGACTAATTGCATATAGAGAAACAAATGAGGTAATTGCACTTTGCGTCAAGGAATTAAAGAATAATACTAAAATCGGAACAATTAAAATAAGCCAATTAATAGTTTCTTTCTCTTTATTTTGATTTTCTATGCTAACAATTGATACATCTTTACCCAGCAGCATTAACCCAAAAGTTAAAATACAAATTAATAATGAAACAATAAAAAGCAATTTAAAGCGATCATAATTAGCTCCTAAAATACTATAAGCAATCGATGGTCCTACTACCCCTGTTAAACTGTTGGCAATAGAAGCATAACTAACCCCTTCTAATAATCGATTAGGATGACACATTTTGGCAACATATGTACTAGCCCCAGTTGAAGCTATTCCAAACCCAATCCCTTGCATTATTCGATAAATAATCGCCAATTCAATTGCTTACAGTCAATAAAGAAAAATGCTGCAGCCATCATCAACGTTATACCACCTAATATTAATTTTTTACACCCAAATTTATCTAACAAAATACCCGCAATAAAACGAACACACAAAGCTGCCAAAGTAAAAATTGATGTCATTAATCCTGCGTATGTATCTAATCCAGTTAAATTTTTAGCAAAAATCGTTAGAACCGACAATACAATATTGGAACAAAGGCATATTGCGAAAAGAATTATTACTGATAATAGATACTTTTTTGTCCAAAGTTTTTCTTTCACGACTATTTTCCTACTCGTTTAGCATTATCAGAATTTGGATCCCAACGTTCTGCCTTTAAATCCATATTATCTAATGCTCTTTTTATATTTTTCAAATCAACCTCATCTAAAATAACTTTGCTGGCTTTAATATTTTCTTCAATCCGACTTAGCTTTCGACTTCCTGGAATAGGTACGATCCAATCACCTTGAGCCATTACCCAAGCTAAAGCGATTTGAGCTGGAGTTACCTGTTTTTCTTTTGCTAACTTCTTGATCAATTCAACTAGTACTTGATTTATTGCCATATTCTCTTTTTTAAATCGTGGTTGTTTACTTCTAGTATCATTTTTAGAAAAAGTTTGATTAGGGTCGATCGTTGCTGTTAAAAATCCTTTACCTAATGGTGCAAATGGAATAAACCCTATTTTCAATTCCTTTAATGTATCAAGTAATCCATTTTTTCAGGTTCTCTAAAAATCATCGAATACTCACTCTCAACTACTGTAAGTGGGCAAATAGCATGAGCTTTTCTTATTGTTTCAACGCCTGCTTCTGATAATCCCCAATGCTTTATTTTTCCTTCCGCCATCAATTCTTCACCGCGAATTACTTCAATCATTTCTTTTTGATCACTCGCATCACCAAAACCATGGGTCATTCCCATACATCCTAGACCAATTGCTGATATTTCAAAATTACTACCGAGTTTTCTTGTTTCCATTTTCTCTTCCTCCAATATCTTTGATAAATACATCCTAATACTTAGAGTCAACTATAAGTCAATAGTTTTAACTAAAAAAGAACAACTCCCTTATTCATAAAATTAATAGATTGTTTTTCGTAAAATACATTATTTTACTCGTTTTACTAAATAGATATAAATGTTGATAAATTTAAGCAAATAATCTTGAAAAATTAACATATAATGGTACAATACATACGGTCTTAAATATACAAGCTGATTACAGGGGGAAAAGCCAATGAAAGCATTTTCACAAATGAACAATAATGAGTTATGTGAATTAAAAAAAGAATTAGAAAAAAGATATCTTGATTTCAAAGCAAGAGATTTAAAATTAGATATGTCACGCGGTAAACCAGCTAGTGAACAATTAGATTTATCACTCGGTTTATTAAAACAAGAAGATTATATGATTGATGGTATTGATTGCCGTAATTATGGTGGCCTTGAAGGTTTACCAGCAATGAGAAGATTCTTTGGTGAATTATTAGATGTAAATGAGAAAAATGTTATTGTAGGTGGAACGTCTAGTCTAACATTGATGTATGATTATCTTAGTCAAGCTATGTTATTTGGTGTCATGGGAAATACTCCATGGTCAAAGTTAGATAAAGTAAAATTTTTATGTCCAGTTCCTGGATATGACCGTCACTTTGCTTTTTGTGAACATTTCGGAATTGAGATGATCAATATTCCGATGAATAGTGATGGTCCTGATATTGAGACAATAAAAAAACATCTTCAAGATGAAAGTGTTAAGGGAATGTTCTGTATTCCTAAATATTCTAATCCTCAAGGAATCACATATAGTGATGATATTATTAAAGCAATTGCCAGTTTAACACCAGCAGCAAAAGATTTTAGAATTATATATGATAATGCTTACTGTGTTCATGATTTGAATGAGCATGGCGATACCCTTTTAAATATATTTAACGAATTGCCTAAATATCAGCATGAAGATATGGTCATCATGGTCGCTTCAACATCAAAAATCAGTTTTGCTGGAGCGGGTGTATCATGTATTGTTGCCAGTGAAAATAATATTGTGGACATAAAAAAAAGATTAACGATTCAATCTATCTCGCAAGATAAAATGAATCAATTAAGGCATTTGAACTTTTTTAAAGATGTTGCTGGTTTAAAAGCTCATATGAAAAAACAAGCAGTTTTATTAAAACCTAAATTTGATTGTGTAATCGAACACTTAAATAATGAATTAGGCGGTAAAGGAATTGCTTCATGGATTGAACCAAATGGCGGATATTTTATCAGTCTCGATGTAATGCCTGGATGTGCTAAACGAATTGGGGAATTATGTAAAGATGCTGGTGTCGTTTTAACAACTATCGGAGCAACTTACCCATATGGAATCGACCCACAAGATACTAACATTAGAATTGCTCCATCATATCCTTCAGTTGATGAATTATCAAAAGCCGCTGAACTACTATGTATCTGTGTGCAATTAGCTTGTTTAGAAAAACTATTAAAATAAACTTAGCGAAAGGAAACTTATTCCTTTCGCTTTTTATTTCTTAATTTTCCAATTACAGCCATCACTATTAATGTGAGAGCAGTAATAATATATAAATTCCCTAAAATAAAATCTAAACCATTATTATTTACATGAATCATTAGATTTGGACAAATAACTGAAAAAATTAAAAATACTGTACCGAAAAATAAACCTTTTACTAGACTCGCTGATACATCATTTTGATGACATGACTCTTTAATATTCATCTTCATCAATTTTTTTTCATCAATACTATCATAATAGAAGATTGCATCATTATTAAATTCATCATTAGCGTAATTATTTTCAAAATACTGCCATCCCAAATTTTGATATTTACGTTTGATTAATACTAAGTCATTGGAATCAACAATATAGATACGTTGCAAATCCTTTTTCTTTTTAAATTTTAATACATCTAATCTTAAAGGTTGAAAAAGACCAAAAGGAATAATAGTTTCCAAAATATAATTATGCTGTACTTTTTTATTTAAATACTTCTCTAGTTCCTGACTTCCTAAATAAAGCTTGATCCTCATCATTTCAATCATTCCTTTCAATTATTAGATAATATTGCATTAACTTTAACAATCTCATTAAAATATTCATCTCGTGTTAGACCATGTCGATTTAAAATTTTATCGATCTTACCATCTTTCATATATAACATTTTAGTTGAATACGAGGCAACAAATGCATCGTGAGTCACCATAATAATTGTTGTTTGAGAATCATGGTTGATTTTCGAAAATAATTCCATCAATTCTCTAGAATTATTACTATCAAGATTACCAGTTGGTTCATCAGCAATAATTATTTCAGGTTTACTAATTAGGGCTCTTGCAATTGCCGCTCGCTGCTGTTGCCCACCAGAGCACTCATATACATGTTTATCGAGTATGTCCTTAATACCTAAAATCTGTGTAATCTGCTCTAAATTTTCCTGCCATTCTTTTTCACCGATACTATTTATAATTAACGGAAAAAGAATATTTTCACGAATCGTTAAAGAATAAAGTAAATTATAATTTTGAAAAATAAAACCTAACTTTTTCTTTCTAAATTTTGCCTTTGCTGCCCCACTCATCCCAACAATACTTGCACCTGAAATATTAACAATTCCTGAAGTTGCTTTATCAATTGTTGATAAAATATTTACTAAGGTCGTTTTTCCAGAACCAGAAGGCCCCATAATACAAACAAATTCATTATTTTTAATTTCAAAACTAAGATCATCTAAAGCAATTTTTGGTGAAGGACCTAGTTCATCATATATTTTCTTTAAATTTTTAACTTCAAGCATAATATTTGTCATTTTTAATTTCCTCCTTTCTTTCATATAGAATAATCATTTCTGCTAACATATAAGGAATTAGATATTCAGCCATAATAATAAAAGTTGTCATTATTCCCATTCCCTGATTAAAATAAAAGACAATAAAAATATTAAAAATATAAATTATTGACAATATCCAAAGATGACGAAAATAATATTTTATTTCCTGCATATAAACAAAATCAATTTCTGCTCTTGCAAAGCCAAGTTGATAGATGGCATGAAAGTGTTCTCTTCTTTGTATATGATCAATTTTAAAACGATTTATAAGCGTCAAACTCAATAATATATTGGTAATAACAAATGCAAGATGCATCTCAAAATTGAACAAACTATTATCAGTAGTCCCACAAATGAATGGCACGATTCCGATCATTGCTACCATTAAGATTAAAATAAAAGATTTTGACTGTTGCATAATCAAACTTACATCTTCTTTAATTAATAGGTCTTTTGCCGTTTTGCAGTACTTTAAAGCATTTCTATTATAGTGATGTGGTAAATAATGCCGAAACACTCCATAGGCACCGACTGCCCCAAAAAATGAAAATAAGATATATCCACCAACTTGATTATTTCCAGTATACATACATATTAAGCCAAATATATAAATAAGAGGATAAATCCAATCCGGCGGTTTTATTGCACGAGTATCTTTTTTATAACTAATTATATTATGATTTTCAAGTAATTCTGTTATTCCAGTACGCATAATAAAACCACTATTAAATAACATAATTACCAATATCATCGCTAAAATTACTGCTAATCCCTGCATCAAAGCATCAAAACTAAGGACAAAAATATTTGCATCAACACTTAAAATTTCATATATCACCATTTTAACAATTGGACTTATTCCCAAAAAAACTATAATTCCAATCATTGAAGAAAAAAGGACAATACATAATACTTGAACCAAACTGTATATAGTTCGTTTAAAAAAGCTTAGCCCTGATAAGACAGTTAACCCTATTTCTCTAGATTTAAGTCTAATAAAATAATTGCTTGAATATACCATTAAAACGACACACATAAAGATCATAAAAAACGTTAATAACGCATTATATAAAAATTGAATATTTAAAAAATCTAAATTACCACTAATCTCTGGTGATTTTAGAATTTCCATAAATAATAAACAAACAGTTACTGTTGAAGCTATACAAATACATAAATCAACAGCACTCTTTTTTTCTAACTTTAATAAGTGCAATGCCATTTTAATCATCTTTACAATCTCCTCCTTTTATTAACTTTGCAAAACACTTATTAATACTTTTGCTAGCTCTTTTGAATATCTCAGTATATGGTGTTTTTAAAGCTTTAAATTGTTCATTTACAAGTTTATCAATACTATGCTCATTATCCTTTAATTCTTTTAATGGATAAATATAACTCTCTTTCATAATTGAAATATAATTCTCACGAGGATTATCTAAATTATATTCTTGGGACCAAAAATGTTTATTTAAATATTTATTTAACATTACTGTATCATTTCTATCTCGATAAATTCTAATAAGACCTAATGGATCATTGATCGGAACAGATAATGAAACTATATAATTAAATAGATTATTTATCTGACTATTATTCATTATTTGAAAAGAATACGTATCACTAGTAGTATGAATATCAAGATCAACATAATAATTCAAAAAGAAATATGCCTTACCATCACACCCCTTTGAACTACACATCGATAAATCAATCTGCATAATGTCATTACAATTAATTTTCACTTCATTAAAACAAATTTCATTTTGATTAATCAACAGACCCTCGTATTCATGATTTATAGAATTATCAAAAATAACCTCTACTTTATGCCGTTGTATATATGCTTTAATTTTTTCATCAATATCTTTTAACTCAATTTGTAATTGTTCAATATACTCCTGTTTTCTTTCAAGTACATATCTAATTGAAAGTTCACTATTCATTATTAGTTTTATCTCATCAATGGATATTTCCATTGAACGTAATAGTAAGACCATTTTTAATGTATCAAGATCTTTAGATGAATAATTCCGATAATTATTTGCATCTCTTTGACAAAGAACTAAGCCTTCTTTTTCATAATAAATTAGTGTTTGTTTAGTTATGCCAAAAATCACTTCAACCTCGTGTGTTGTCATAATAAAACCTCCCTTCTACCTAACATTTAACACTATATACTAAGAATACAGTCAAGGATTATTTATCAAACAACTCAATTAATTGCTTTTTAAAACTATTTCCAATTGGCAATATAGAACCATCTACCAGTTCTACGCAATTTGCAGCGATTTTAATAACAGCATGAAGATTAACAGCATAAGATTTATGGATTTGAATAAAATTTTCATTTTTCATTTGGCAGACAAACTCGCTTATATTTTTTCTTTCAATATATTCACCACTATTAGCATGAATATGAATGTAATGTCTAAAGGATTCAACATAATTAATTGAACTTATTCTTACTTTAGAAATAGTTCCGCTATTTTGAATTTGATAAGTTTTAAATCTTTTTACCATGACATCACCAAGCTGACTCATGAGATTATCAATATCTTCTATAAATTTATTGGTTCGAATATAATTAAAGGCTTCTAACTCATAACCTTTTTTTATTAGCTCTAAATCTTCTAAACCAATCAATACGATGATTTGCTGATAATCCTCTAAACGAATCCTCTTTAAATTTTCAATTTCAGCAATATTTTTAATTTCCATCATATAAACATCATAATTAACTGCTTCTTGGTAATCCATGATTTGTAGATCATCACATAACTTAAGCAGTTCTATTTTTAAGATATTTTTGATATCTTGATTTTTTATTGCCATTGCTATCCTAATCATGATGAACCCCGCTTTCAATTTCATCGATATATTGAGATACCATACGTTTTGGATTAGCAATAACTTCTAATAAATTATATGGATCATTAAGCGTTATTCCAAGAGACTCAATATGTTTACAAGCCATTACAAACTTTTGTGATTCTCTTGTATAGAGTGCTTCTAGTTCTACAGTAGTACCATCTTTCATTGTAATTGTAAAAGTTATAGGATGCCCAATTAAACCAAAAGGAAATATTGGAACATCATGCCAACCTAAATCAATCCTATCCATCTGTTGAACTTTTAAAGCGAGGAAATAGCTATTTTGCTGTTTCGGAAGATAAAAAGCTTTGATTCTAGCTGTAAATTTTCTAAACGAACTATATTTAAATACCTCTTCATCGATACTCCACCACATTCCAGAGCTATAAATTATTGGACCAGCAATAAAAAAATTAATAATTAAAATAACAAGGCCTAAAAAAATTCCATTGACGATTGAAGCATGGTATTGAACTTCAAATACAATCAACATTGTCGCAAATGGTACCCATATCAACATATTGACAATAGCTAAAATCCTTCGCGGTTTTCCGATTACATATTTTTTCACGTCCATCTCCTCCTAATTTTATTTTATCTAATTATTATTAAAATGATATACTTATGGCACGTATTGAGATTTACTGGCACAAAAAAAGATTAATGATTCTGCTCATTAATCTTTAATACGATTTTTTCGATATTCTAGGAAATCATTAAAGAACATCCGAATTACACAAATTAACGGAACTCCTAAAAACATTCCCAAGAATCCAAAGAGACTCCCAAATATGGTAATTGAGCAAATAATCCAAAATGGTGATATTCCTACACTATCGCCTAAAATGCGCGGTCCTAAAATCAAGCCATCAAACTGCTGTAACGCAAAAATGAAAAGAGCAGTCCAGATTGCTGGCATTATCCCATTTGTTAATAATACGATAAAAACTACGGGCACCCCACCTATGAATGGTCCAAAATAAGGAATCATGTTGGTAATAAAAACAACAAAAGCTAATAATGGGAAAAACGGTAAGCCCATCAGTCCAAATCCGACTAGTGCAATCAATCCAATAATGACTGAATCAATGAATTTACCATAAATAAAATTACCAAAAATACGATGTGATTTAATCGCATAACCATGAATTAAATCCAAATTTTCTTGACTAATAAAACAAAGCATAAAACGATCAAAAATACGTGCAAGTTTTTCTGCTTCAATCAAAATATATGGACAAAAGATCAAGCCCATCAAAATAGTTAATAACATACTCCCCGTTTTACCTGCAAAAGCAATTACTTCCATAAAATCATTTGCGCTAAGACTTTTGATAGAATCAACAAAAGTCTGCTCCACCTGGATAATCGTTCCAGCTAAATTAGGATCTTCAAAAGAACTATTTATCGATGCTTCAAAACTCTTAACATATGTATCAATATTTTTAGCAAATTCTACTGCATAATCCATAACCATAGGAATTAACCAGGTCAACAACAAAATAATCATTAAAATTACTGCCAAGCTCACTAATAAAACACTTAATACACGTCTATGCTTTTTCAAAAATGAGCTTTGACAGTTTTCAAACAGTTTAGTCACCATCTGTACTAACGGCTCTAAAAAATAGGCTAGTACCCCACCTATAATAATCGGGAAGCACGCATTTAATAATACCGAAAACCATGATGGTTCAAATACCTTATAAACAACTATTAACAAAATTCCGATTATTAACAGTCCACTATATTGTTTTAATTTATCTTTTTGCATTTATAATTCTCCTTAGATAGTTATCCTAATTATACCATAATTATGCAGGCATTTCCCCTTTTTATTCCACTTATCCAAAAGTTGCTCTATATACGACAACGTCATTACTTCATAAACCTCTTTACTAACTAGATCATATAAATGGAAATCATCATTAATAACAACTAAAGTTAGACCGTATTCACTTAATTTTTCCAAAATAAAACCCTCCTCAATGCAGTTTATGCATTAAAAGAGGGAATATTACTCATATACATGATCAAACTTAAAGAAAGCATTACACCGCCAAATACATCACTAAAATAATGGACTCCCAAATATATACGACTTAATGTCACAAATAATATAATTATTATACATCCGCTGATCAACAACTTGCGATATTTCAACTTACTATGATACAAATAATAAATAAATAATCCATATAGACAAGTTATTGCCATTGCATGTCCACTAGGAAAACTATAATTAGTTTCGTTGACTAAATGCACAACACTTGGTCGAGGCCGCTTAACAATAAACTTTATAATTCGATTAAGCAGCTGCTGGATAAATGACGCTGCTAAGCAAACTAGAGCAATTCTTTTACTGATTATAAATGCAACACAGATTGCTCCAATAATCCCGATAAAACTTCCTAGATGAGTTACCATAATTACAATTGGTGTTACTCTTTCATTAATCAGTATTTGCAGCAATTGATAAACAAAATTATCGATTGGTTTAATTATTCCAGTCATAATTAGAAAATAATCAAGGATAAACAAAACTAATGGGATTAAAAAAAACCACTGTTTATAATTCTTTTTTAACTTTAACACCATTTTCTTTAACTATAAATGCTGGTACCCCAACAACTGTACAATTATCAGGGACATCCTTTAACACAACTGTTTGAGCTCCAATAATACTATTATTACCAATCGTAACATCACCAATAACCTTTGCTCCTGCTGAAACCATGACATTATTCAATAACGTTGGATGGCGCTTTACTTTGTGTTCACCAGTTCCAACTCCACCTAAAGTAACACCTTGATATAAAACACAATCATCACCTATGATCGTTGTTTCACCAATAACTACCCCCATACCATGATCAATAAATAAACGCTTTCCAATAGTTGCCCCAGGATGAATTTCGATTCCCGTAAAAAATCTTGCAATTTGGCTAAACATCCGTGCTAAAAATTTTAAATGTAATTTCTTCCACAAAAAACTATTGATCCGATAACAAAACATTGCATGTACCCCAGGATAATTAATAATCACATTTAAGGCATATCTCGCAGCCGGATCCGTCTCTAGTACTTTTTTTATTAAACTCCTATTTTCCATACTCTCACTCCTTCTAGTTAATATATCGATAAATCATCAATAATGCAACTAATATATATTATATTTATGAAATTTTTTATTTTTTTTCTAGGCAAAAATTAAACAGAACTCATCCCCCATGAGTTCTGTTTAAACGTTATTAGATACTATTATAGTGTGTATCTTTCTTCCCCTACATAAATCATTAATTGATTTATAAATAGATTATAGCTTCTATAAGAAAAATGTCAATATAAATATTGAAAAAATCTAATTTTTTTATTATTTTTTAGTATATTCATAAACTATAAAGTGAAAATCATAAATTTGTATACAATTATACACTATTCAAATAAAAAACTGCTATTAAGCAGTTTTTAAATTCCATATAGTTTTAAAATAACATTATAAGCTTTATCAATAATATTTTTAGATAAACGACCTTCAATCGAGAATAAGCGTCCATATGTAGTTTTTCGAAGTTCCTTGTATAATTTAGGCTTGGTATATTTTAAATAACTCCACAAATCATCTTTATCTTGAATACTCTCAGGTGAACCATCATGAGATAAAAGAGCACAAGTTATCAAAGTAATCATTGATAGATACTTGATCATATAATGACGTTGCTTACGAGAGCGCAGTGTATAAATATCATAATAATCAATATATTCACGTGCTGTATCTAATAATGCAGGAATAAAAATATCGTTATTAATAACATTTTCAAATGGATTACGGCCAAAACAGTATAAAGGCATGTCGATATAGCAAAATGACCTAATATATGGAAGAGGAGCGTAGGCAAACATCTCCATATAAAAAGTTGCATTTAGAGGAAAATTATCAATCACTTCTTTAATAATCTTAGTTTTTATAATTAATGCCGGTGTTAATAAATATTGCTGTTTTTTGAAATGTTTTATTTCATGCCAGCCAAAAATTTTATCACTTGGCAAAAGCGAACGATAGCTTACTTTGCGTGGTCTTTTTCCATAACAACAAAAATAATCGGTTACTAAAACATCCAGATTTGCTTGTACTCGAATAATATCTTTTAATGTTTCAATGACCCGTACTAAAGATGCCTGATCAAACCAGTCATAACTATTCAAGAGTTTAAAATATAATCCGGTGGTATACTGATAAGCACATTTAATATCATCGATATTTTCAGTATTTTTAATAACTTTAAAAGTATCAGGGTATTCATTTTGATATTCCATTGCTACTTCATAAGTTTCATCAGTTGAATTTTTATCAATAATAATAACTTCTAGTTCATCTTTTAATAATAAACAGGAACCCAATGCTTTGTGCATATACTCGATTGCGTTGTAACAAGGAATACAGATAGTTAATAACTTCATAATAGCCTCCATTTATATTCTTAGTTATATCTTAGCATATTTATGGCATAATATATAGTTGATATTGCATTTGGAACGATTTTATGGTATTTTATTTAAGTATACGTTAAAGGAGAATTGCTATGTATTTCGTAATAAATTGTTTTATTAGTGCAGTATGTATTATTTCTTTAATTTTATTCACTGAAGTCTTTCCTAAATGGACTAAATTATTAGTTGGTGCCGTACAAGTTGTTACAACTTCTTATGCTATTGCTATTCTAATTAAAAAAATCGGTGAATGGACTTCGGTATGGTCAGGAGATTATAAATACATTAATAGTAATTTCTTATGGATCCTACCTATCGTTGCTGTAATTACTATTGCAGTTGCGTACATCTGTAATAAAAAATCAAAAAAAGCAGCAAAATAAAAACATGAATTCAAATTCATGTTTTTATTTTATACCTTTTTCTTTAGCAATTGCATCTAATGTTGCTGCCATCCGAGTTAATGCTTCGATAACTTGTTGATCATCACGATAAACACCTAATACAATACGTAGATGTCCTGCTCCACCGGGTCCATAATTAATTCCATCATTAACCGCCACTTTAGCTTCACTAATAAGACGCTTACAAATCGCACTACTATCGCCTAAAGCGCTAACATCAACCCAGGCTAAGAAACCAGAGGCTGGCAATTCCATTGAAACCCCAGGTACTGTATTTAAAATATTGTAAGCTTGATGACGACGAATATCGTAAGCACGGTTGAATTCATCCATAAATTCAGGATGCTTAAAAGCTTCAATTGCAGCAATTTGACTAACAGTATTAGTTGCCCCAATCACACTTACCGCACAACCATACATCACATCCATAATTACATCACTTGCCATAATATAGCCAACTCGATAACCGCTTAATCCCATCCCTTTAGAAATTGAACAAACGGTAACTGTATGTTCAAACATACCATCTAAAGCCATCGGTGCAATAAACTCATTTTCAAATGTAAAATCTTCAAAAGCCTGATCACAAACAAGTACTAAATCATGTTTTAAAACCACTTCCCTAATTGCCATAAGACTTTCATGATTATAGACTGTTGTAGTCGGATTATTAGGATGAGTTAAAACAATCATCTTAGTCTTGTTACTAACTAGTGATTCTAATGCTTGGTGATTAATTTGATAATCTTCAGCTTCATTTAATTCAAGAACTACCGGCGTAGCCTGCATCATTGTAATATTTTGCATATTATTAGGATAACTTGGACAAGGAATGATTACTTCATCACCCTTTTCCAAGAAAGGATACATTGCAAAGAATAAAGCACTATCACTTCCAGGCGTAATAATTACGTTTCTAGCTGGATTTAAATCTACCCCATACATTTTCTTGGCTTTTTGACAAATCATTGCCCTAAGCTCCATATTTCCCGTTGGAGCAGTGTAATGCGCTGCTACAGGAGATTTTATTGCTTCAAGTGTTTTTTCCATAATATGCTCAGGAATTGAAAAGTCAGGCATAAAAGGATCGGCCCATCCCATTAATGCTACTCCATTTTCAGCTAATTTAGCAAAACTATCACCAACATCCGCTTTTTCTACCTCGCTGAATAGCCCGCCTTCAAACCCTAAAAACTCTTTTTTCATTCTATTTTTCATCTTAGTACCTACTTAATAAAATAAATATTTTTACGTCCCGGATGTAAATAAATTAATCCATCTCGAGTAAATGCTACTGTTTCTTCAGTATAGAAATAATAATCTTGGCCAAAAGCTTTGCTCTTTGTATTTAATTCAAGTGCATATGTTGTATCATATGACATTAACACATCACCTTTAACAGGAATTGCTTTTTGATTATTCCATAAACCAATCGTTGTCCCTGGCCCATGACCATAAATATTACATGGATGAGAATATAATACAGCTTCAATTCCTTCATCTTTACCTTGTTTCAAAGAATCTATCAAAACATCATTACCACTTTTACCATCAGCCATGTTTTCAGCCACAATGTCTTGAAAACGATCATTAACCTTCATTCCATCAAGCAATTCCTGTGGAATACTCTCTTCATCATCTTTAGCAATATAAGCCAATCTTTGAGTATCCGTACAAATATTCAAATATTTAATTCCAAAATCACAATGTAATAAATCACCTTTTTCAATTACACCAAAATATCGGGGATTATCTAAACCAGGTCGTTGTAAATCAACAGTTGGTTCAAACCAATAATCTAATCCTAGATCTTTAACACGCTGCATCATCAACCATTGTAAGTCCTCACAAGTAGTAACCCCTGGGATAATACTTTTTGAACTAAAAGCTTCTTCAATCACAGAAAAAGCAACCTCCATAACTTCTGGATGTAATTCTAATTCTAATGGAGTACGCAACTCCATCAGCTTAATTGCCAACATATCATTACGTACGATTCGTTCAGCATATTCTGGAGCCATTTTTGCTGTAATCATTTCATATAACCCCTGTGTCAATCCATCACTAAAAGCAAAATTATTTGAAACATTGACTGCAATTGTTTGTGGATCATATTCTTTGCATAAACGATTTAAACAAGCCATTTGATCTTCATTATTAAAATCAGTCCAATAACTTGTATAATATGGCTCTAATTCCTCACTTGGCATACAGAGAGAAAAACGATGTATATTATCCCCCTCTTTAACAAAAGCAAACAATGAAATTCTTCGTGCAGTTGGATAATTAGCTGGTGTAATTGCATGAAATAATGGATCTTCATTATATTCTTTAGAAGCACTGATCCACATATCAACATCATATTTTTTCATTACTTTAGGTAAAATAAGTTCTAATCGTTCTTTCAAACAAGCATCTTTAATTTGATATTGTTCTTTTACTGATCTAATCTCTTTCATAGTTTCCTCCTAGAAAAATAAGGTACACAAAGTGTACCCTATTTTATTTCTTATTTTTCAACTTTAGCATAAGCTAATTGATAATGTCCTTCTGGTGAATGAGTTACACCTGTTACTTTAGAAGACATTAAGTATGGTTCAGCATATCCAAATAATGGAATTACATAATGTTGTTCACCAACTAAATAGTTTTCTGCAGCATGTAAAGCATTCATACGTTCAGTTTTATCATCAATTGCATTAGCAGCAGCTACTAATTCTTCGTATTTAGCATCATCTACTGTGTTACCTGGAGTAGTTGAACCAACATACATTGATAAATAAGCCATTGGATCGATGAAGTCAGCAGTCATGGCATGACGACAGATTTCGAAATCACCTTTGTCACGAGCATCAAAGAATGCTTCACCTTCAGTTGCACTTAAAGTAAGATCAATATAAGCTTCTTTCATAGATGCTTGCATTGCTTGAGCAACGTTTTTATGCATAGTATTATCATTGTAAGTATATGTTAATTTTAACATATTACTTTCACTATAACCTTTAGAAGTCATGATAGCTTTTGCTTCATCTAAGTTATAAGTAGCTAATTTTTCTACAGCATCTTGTTCTTCACGGAAGTCACCAGTTGCTCCAGGAATACCTTTTGGAATTAATCCATTTAATTCATAAGCATTGTCACCATATCCTAATGCTTTTAAAACATTAGCACGGTTAATTGATAATCCGATTGCATTACGGATATCAGCATCTTTTAATTCTTCTCTTGTATTTTCATCACCAGCATTGATTAATACGTAGTAGTTACATACAAAAGGATCGATTTTCCAAGATTGTTTCTTTAATTCATCCTTGCTATTGATAGTATCAATGTTACAAGAAGTAGCGAAATCTAAATCACCTTTTTCAAACGCACTAGTTTGTGCATCCATATCTGACATTACTTTAAAAGAAATAGAATTTAAAGTAACATTTTTAGCATCATAATATTCATCATTTTTTTCTAAGAACACTTCATCTTTAGTGTTTACAGAAGTTACTTTGAATGCTCCATTGTAAGGAACATCAGAATTGTTACCCCAAGAAGATTTTGTAATATCTTCAGCATTCTTTTCTAAATAATCTTCTCTAACTGGATAGAATACAGTGTTAGTTAATAAAGAAGTAAAGTATGCACATTTAGATTTTAACTTAATTTGAATAGTTGTATCATCTAAAGCAGTTGCTCCAAAGTCTTTTAATTCATCCATAGTAGTATAAGGAGTATCAGTTTCTTTACCTGTTTTCTTATCCTTTACCATATGAGAAGTACCATCAATATATTGCCAAATAAATTGTGTGTAGTAACCACCAGTAGTTACCGCACGTTTCCAAGCATATACGAAGTCAGAAGCTTTTACTTTTTCTCCATCGCTCCATTTAGTATCCCCAGAAATCTTAATTGTGTAAGTAAGACCATCTTCACTGATTTCAGGCATATCAGTTGCTAAATTAGTAATTACATTACCATCAGTATCAAGTGTATATAAACCTTGATAAACTTGCGCTAAAATGTTAGCAGTTACTGAATCATCAACGATTGCAGGATCTAAGTCAGCAGTGTCTTTTCCTACTGCAACTCGTAAATCGGCTTCACTTCCGCCACCACAACCTGTTAAACAAGTTAGAGCCATTAAGAAGCTAAGACCATAAGCTAATAGTTTTTTCATGTTTTTTCCCCTTTCAACTATTTCTCATATAAGAAACATGCCACTTGACGATTTCCAACTGTTTTTAAAGCTGGTTTCTCTTGTGCACATCTCTCAGTTGCCTTTGGACAGCGTGTCCTGAAGACGCATCCACTAGGCGGATTTATCGGACTTGGAAGCTCACCTTCCAATACGATACGTTTTTTGTTGCGTGCTACCTTAGGATCCGGAATAGGTACCGAAGATAACAGCGCTTGAGTATATGGATGAAGTGGCTCATGATAAATATCATCAGCATCCCCAATTTCAACCATATTTCCCAAATACATTACCCCAATACGATCAGAAATATGTTTAACCATACTTAAATCGTGGGCGATAAATAAATATGCAATTCCCATTTCATTTTGAATCTTTTCAAGTAAATTGATAACCTGTGCTTGAATCGAAACATCCAAAGCTGAAATCGGTTCATCACATACAATAAACTTTGGATTTAATGCAAGGGTTCTCGCAATTCCAATTCTTTGTCTTTGTCCTCCTGAGAACTCATGAGGATAACGACGAATGTGATCTGGTTTCAAACCAACGATCTCTAATAATTCACGAACTCTTTTTTCGCGTTCTTCTTTTGTATCATAAACCCCATGAATATCCATTGGTTCACGAATAATTTCCCCAACAGTCATTCGTGGATTTAAACTTGCATATGGATCTTGAAAAATCATCTGCATATCACGACGGAACTCTTTTAATTTAGCTCCTTTAATTTTTGTAATATCTTCACCTTCAAAAATGACTTGCCCTTCTGTTGGATCATAAATTTTAACCAAAGCACGTCCAGTAGTACTTTTACCACATCCAGATTCTCCAACTAAGCCAAAAGTTTCACCAGGAGCAATCTCAAAATCCACTCCATCAACTGCTTTTACAACTTGTTTTTTAGCTAAGAATCCACCAGATACTGGGAAATGAACTTTAAGTCCTTTTACTTTTAAAATTGGTTCACTCATTGTCTATTCCCCTTTCCTTTTCAAATATGGATTATTTAACCAGCATGAGCTGCAGTGAGTACTTGAAAAATTACGATACTCATCCATGTGATCAACACAAATATTCATTGCGTTTTCACAACGATCAAGGAATGGACATCCTTCTGAAATATTTAATAAATCAGGTGGTGATCCAGGGATCGGATGTAATTCTTTTTTCTCTAAATCTTCAGGATTGGCAATACATGAAAGTAATCCTTTTGTATATGGATGTTGTGGATTATAGAAAATTTCATCAGTAGTTCCAGTTTCTACAATTTTACCACCATACATAATAGCAATACGATCACAAATACTAGCAACTACTCCTAAATCATGAGTAATCATGATAATACTTGAATCGATTTCATCTTTTAAACTTCCAATCAAATCTAATACTTGCGCCTGGATTGTAACATCTAACGCTGTTGTAGGTTCATCAGCAATGATTACTTTTGGATCACACGCTAAAGCGATTGCAATGATGATTCTTTGACGCATCCCACCAGAGAATTGATGAGGATATTGACGAATTCGATCTTCTGGTGAAGGAATTCCTACTTTACGCATTAAATCAATCGCTTTATCACGTGCTTCTTTTTTTGAAATTTTTGGATTATGATTAATAATCGGTTCAATTAATTGAGTCTCAATTCTTAATGTCGGATTTAAGAAAGTCATTGGATCTTGGAAGATCATTGCCATATCATTACCACGAATTCGATCCATTGTTTCTTCATATTTTTTACGACTATCAAAATGAGTCGGTGCTATTTCTTCACCATCAATTTTAATTGACCCATTAGTTACACTACCATTTCCAGCTAGTAATCCCATAATTGAGAACATTGTTTGTGATTTACCTGAACCAGATTCACCAACAACACCTAACACTTCGCCCTTATCTACATAAAATGATACATCACGAACAGCTTTAACCGTTCCATTTTCGGTACTAAATTCAGTAGTAAGGTCATTTGCTTCTAACATCTTCATTCTATAATTCCCCTCCTACTTCTTCTTAGGGTCAAGGGCATCCCCTAAACCATCACCAATAAAGTTTAAAGCTAACATAGTTAAACAGATTGCTAAAATTGGCCATACAACCTGTAATGGCTGTGAACTGATCATCGCCCGTGCATCATTAGCTAAAGTCCCCCAGCTGGCTTGTGGAGCTGATAAACCGATACCTAAGAATCCTAATGTTGCTTCATAGAAAATTGCACTTGGAACTAACATTGTAAATGAAACAATAATTGGTCCCATACTATTTATAATCAAGTGTTTTAATAAAATTCTTTTTTTGCTGGCTCCTAAAACAAAGGCTGCTAATGAGAATTCTTGTTCTTTTAAAGTCATTACTTGAGCCCGTACTTGTCGAGCCATCCCCATCCATGAGGAAATACAGATCCCAATTATGATCGACTGGAAATTTGAACCCAATACAACTGTAATCATAATTAAGTATAACATATCTGGGATAGAATATAAGGCATCAACGATACGCATCATAATCATATCGACTTTTCCGCCAGCATATCCAGCGATAGCCCCATAAGTAACCCCAACACATAAAGAGATAATTGCGGCTGAGAATCCAACTGCAAGTGAGATCCGCCCACCGTACATAATCCTAACCAGTACATCACGACCAAAGCGGTCAGTACCAAAGATATGATCCATTGATGGACCAGCGAAAGTATTAGCCATATTTTGTCCATCATAAGTGTATGATGAGAAAATTGGCACAAAGATACATCCAATTGCCATTACCAATAAAAAGCATAACCCAATCAATGCTAATTTATTTTTCTTGAAACGATTCCAAGCATCTGCAATATATGTTTTACTTTCGTAAGCGAGTTTTTCGCTATTCTTTTTCGAATCATCTAACTTCTCAAACATTTCTGGAGTAAGTTCGATGTTCATTACCTTATTTTCTTCCATCTTGCTTCCTCCTATTTTAATTTGATTCGTGGATCTACTACTGCTGATAGTAAATCAGTAATAATATTAAATGAAATTACCAAGAATCCTAAGAATATTGTTAATCCCATAATCATTGAATAATCACGAGTTTGAATACTTGAAACCATTTCTCGTCCAATTCCTGGTACTGAGAATAGAGTTTCAATAACGAAACTTCCTGTTAACATGTAGGCAAACGCAGGACCTGCATATGTAATAACTGGAATCAATGCATTTTTTAACGCATGCTTAATAACGACCTTTTTATAAGGTGTTCCTTTTGACCGCGCTAAGATAATATAATCTTGACGCATAACTTCAAGCATACTACTTCTAGTTAAACGACATACCATGGCAATTGGATAAAACGCCAATGACAAGGCTGGTAAAACATAATGAGCCGGTGAAGTCAGCCCCACAAATGGGAACAGCTTCAATTTAACCCCCAGAACAATCATTAAAAGTACCCCGATCAAAAATGATGGTACAGATACCCCGATTGTTGCAATAAACATACAAAGATTGTTAAGCCATTTACGTTTTGATAATGCAGCTGCAGTACCTAGTGCAACTCCAATCACTAGTGCTGAGGCAAAAGCAATTGCACCTAGTCTCGCTGTAACTGGGAAACTTTGTGAGATTGTTGTACCTACATCACGTCCAGGACGAACAATACTTTCCCCTAAATCACCATGAATCAAATCATTCATGTATAGAGTATATTGCTCAAATACTGGCTTATCTAAATTGTACTTTTTAATCGCAATTTCGCGTGCCGCTTCATTTTTATATTTTTCACCACTAATTGGCGACCCTGGTGTTGCCTTCATCAAAAAGAATGTTGCTGATGAAAGTAAGAACAGTGTTACGATACCAATGAGCACCCGCTTTAAAACATACCTAAACATTTAATCACCTATTCCTTTACTATATATCTACTAGGATACCTTAATATGTATCAAATTTCAAACATTTTTTTACACGCTAACCCCATGAGCCCCTAGGGATTCCGCCCAAAAACCGCAAATTGTATACGATTATACACAATTTGTTGGTATTAAAATTTTTTTATAAATACCATACTTTAATTGATTTCTGCGATAATTATACCAATAATTTATTATCAAGTCAATAATTTATTTAATTTTGTATTAAAGCGCATACAATTTAATTTTCAGAATAAATCCCTTTTCTCATACTTTTAGCACTATTTGCTTCCTCAATAATTTCATTTTTATAAGTGTAGTCATATCCGTAATCATAGAACTTTTCAACTAAACCTTCACGAGCAATTTGTTCTTGAAGTAAATCACCATCTACAAAGACCCATGCTAATAAACGCCCATACTTATCTTTACTATCACCATCTACATTTAATTCCAATTCGATTTTCGCAGCATTCGTCAATTGTGTTTTTGTATAATCGCTCGCTTCTTTACCATACGGCTCTATCTCTTTAGTTGATTCAGGTGTATCAATATATAAAAAACGAACTTTTGTACTCTCACCATCTACATTGAACCATGCTGTGTCACCATCAACACATCTATCTAAAGTTACTTCAAATCGTTCGCCTGTGGGAATTGATTTGTTCTGCTGATAAAAATTGTAACCAATTACCGCCAAGATAACTATGATTCCAAGCCATGATCTTAATAATTTCTTTTGTTGTGTTTTTGTTAGTTTAATCTTCTTAGCCATTAATTCCAACCGCCTTTTTCGCTAATACATCAGCTCTTTCATTATAAAAATCACCACTATGGGCTAATACTTTGACAAATGCAATTTTTAAATCTTGACGATACTCTTTTACTTTACGCTGATATTCTTGTGTTCCTGGTTTGTTTGCTTTCCACATACCATTTGCCCATTTTTCAATTCCCTCGTAATCAAAATAAATACAAATTTGTTTATAACCATTGTTTTTAGCAAATTCCATTGCACAAATACTGCCTAAAATTTCACCCGCAACATTACGCATCGAAGCATAATTTTCATCAGCACCTTTACCATACATTTCTTTGATTACTTTTTGTTCCTCAATAATCACACATCCAAAACCATATTCATGTGTCTTAATATTGTAGCTGCCATCAACATAAGCAATTAAACCCCCATCAAATCCTATCTTTTCTTCTTTAATAAATACTTTTGCATCCTCTAATGAAGTAAATGATTTATATATTGCTCCTTTAAATTTCTCAACTTGTTTCTTACATTCATCCCAAGATGAATAAATTCCTGGTTTGCGACCATTTTTTACTGCATAATATTTAGCCATAACTTCTCCTTTAATAATTGATAAAATGATTTTAAACTAGAAATTCTATTTAGTAAAGAAACTTAAAGGGTACTAAAGTAAGAAAAATTAATTTCCTTAGCCCTCAACAGTTGTCTATTTATCAATAATGAGTATAATTAATGTATTAGGTTAAAGGAGAAATAATATGGATATTGAAGAAAGATTTTTAAAATATGTAAGCATTGATACACAATCAGATGAATACTCAGATACTACCCCTTCAACGCTGAAACAACTAGATTTAGGAAAAGAATTAGTTAAAGAAATGTTGGAATTAGGAATCACAGATGCACATTTGGATGAATACGGTATTGTTTATGGAACAATTAAAGGGAATGGTGGTACCGGGGATATCATCGGCTTTATTGCTCATATGGATACTTCTCCAGATGCTAGCGGAACTAATATTAAACCTCAAAAAATCAATAATTATGATGGTTCTATCATCGAAATCAATAAAGAATTAGGACTTTCTTTAGACCCTGAAGAATTTGTTAGTCTAAAGAAAATGGTTGGTCATGATTTAATCACTACTGACGGTACTACTTTATTAGGAGCTGATGATAAAGCTGGTGTTGCTATCATTATGGATTTAGCAAATTATTTGTATGAACATCCTGAAGTCAAACATAATGATATTAAAATTGCTTTTACTCCTGATGAAGAAGTCTGGCGTGGAGCTGATAATTTCGATGTTAATAAATTTGGAGCCAAATATGCCTATACTTTAGATGGTGGGGATATTGAAGAATATAATTATGAAAACTTTAATGCATATAGTGCTCAAGTTGAAATAACCGGAAAATCAATCCACCCAGGAAATGCCAAAGATAAAATGGTTAGTGCAATCAATGTTGCAATTGAATTTGAAAACATGCTGCCAGCTCAGCAAAAAGCATATTTTACTGATGGTTATGATGGTTTCAATCATCTTCACCATTTAGAAGGTGGTTGTGAAAAAGCTACTTTAGAATACATCATTAGAAATCACGATCTTACATTAACCAAAAAACAAATCAATGATTTTAAACGTATTAAAAAATATTTAGATGAAAAATATGGATATGAATTGATCAAACTAGATATTAAAGAATCATATTTAAATATGGCAGAAGTTATCAAAGAAAATTATTATATAATTGAAAGATTAGAAAAAGCAATGAATAGTGTTGGAATCCAAGGTTTTGCTAGTCCTATCCGTGGTGGTACCGATGGTGCTCGCTTAACATTTATGGGGCTTCCTTGCCCAAACATCGGCACCGGCGGTGATAATTTCCATGGTCCATTTGAATTTGTTTCACTCACGATGATGAAACAATCAGTTGAAATTTTAAAAGAGCTGATTAAAGAGTAGTTTTATGAAACGCTGTTTATTCATTATTAATCCGTCTTCGGGACAACGGACTATTCAAAACACTTTAGATAAATTAATTGGGCAGCTTACTTTGCGTCAATTAATTAATCATATTGATGTTTTCTACACCTTAAAAAAAGATGATGCTTATTTTAAAGCACTAAATGCTGACGAACAAGACTATGATTTCATTACAGTAGTTGGCGGTGATGGAACGATCAATGAAGTAGTTAGCGGGATGGTTGCCAGCGATAAAAAAATTCCACTATGTATACTGGCAGCGGGAACTGTCAATGACTTCGCAAATTATTTGAACCTACCTAGCAATATCGAAGGAGTTTGTAATTTAATCAATAATTTTAAGACTGTCTGTTGCGATGTAGGTAAAATCAACGAACGCTATTTTATGAATGTGGCTGCCGGGGGAATGTTCAGTGATGTATCATTCACCGTTAGCAAAGCTGATAAAAAAAGATTAGGTCCCTTAGCTTACTATCTAAACGGTATTGCTAATCTTCCTAGTCAATTAAATACTAATATTAATTTAAAAATTGTTTTAGATGATGCTAATATTTTAGAAACAGAAGCAAAAATGTTTATGGTTACAAATACAAATCGTGTTGGCGGATTTGAAAATATTATCCCTTATGCAGATATTCAAGATGGAATGCTTGATTTAATCGTAATAAAAAAATGTTCTGTTACTGATTTAGTTGCTCTATCAAAAGATTATTTGTTGAAAAAACATGCTAATAGCCCATTTATTTCTTATGTTCAAGCAAAAAAAATTGAGATTTACAGCCAACAAAAAGTTGTAATTGATATTGATGGTGAAGAGGGGTCACCATTGCCAGTGACAATTGAAGCAATAAGCCAAGCTATCAATATTTTAGTACCATAGGAGTTTGTTAAACAGACTCCTTTTTTATTGTTTGATTATTTAATTTATATTATAATCTATCTGTACATCAAGGAGGAAATTACATGCACCCAAAATATCATTTAACAGCCCCTAAACATTGGATCAATGATCCTATCGGGTTTATTTATTACCAAAATAATTATCATTTATTTTATCAGCATTTTCCTTATGAAAATAAGTGGGGAACAATGCACTGGGGTCATGCTACTAGTAAAGACCTAGTAAACTGGGTTGACCAGGGAATTGCATTATACCCTAGTAAAGACTTTGATGCAAATGGTTGTTTTTCTGGTTCAGCATTAGAAGTTGATAAAAAAATGTATCTATATTATACGTCTGTTGTTTATCAAAAAGTCAATCCCGAAAATATTCATAAAACTGCCCCAGGTTATGATTTTTATTCTAGCCAAAGTATGATTATAAGCGATGATGGATTTAACTTCGATAATCTTAATCAAAAACAATTGATCATTCCAGTATTTAAAGATGGCGAAGTCGGTCATCCTGTTCATACACGTGATCCAAAAGTATGGAAATTCCAAGATACTTACTATATGGTTTTAGCAAGTAAGTATTTAGATGATAACAATGATTATAATGGTCAATTATTATTTTATACTTCTAAAAATGCAACTGAATGGCATTATGCTAATAATTATCGCGGCATTAAATGCGGTGATATGTGGGAATGCCCAGATATTTTTACAGTTGCCCATCAGGATATATTGATCATGTCTCCAGAACGGACTAATGATAGCGGCTATCCATCTCACGCACGTATTACAACAGCTAATTTTGATCATCAAAACTGTCAATTAGAGATTACTGGTGAACTAAATTATCTTGACTATGGTTTAGATATTTATGCTCCCCAAACAACGATTGACGAAGCCGGACGAAGAATTTATGTAGGCTGGATGCGTATGCCTGTTGCCGATGAAGCTAACTGGATTGGATTAATTACTTATCCACGTGTAATCACATATCAAAATGATGCTATATTTACGAATATTCATCCATCTGTCGATAGTCTCTTTAAAAAGCCTGCAACTGAGTTTAAAGCTACGCAGGCATGCAAGATCGTGACTAATTTAAAAACAGGTGATTTCATAAATATTGGAGGTTATCTTATCAAGTATGACGATTGTCTTTGTATCGATCGTTCTAATGTGTTTAAATCTGATACGGCATTAAAAGAGCTACGTTCACCAAAAATCGATCACTGTAATTTAAACATCTACTATGACCAGGATATTATTGAAATTTATATTAATAATGGTCAATATGTTTTATCAAATATCGTCTATGAAATGGCAGATACGATTAAGAGTAATACTGGTTTTGAAATCTTTACTGACTAGAACTTGTTTTAAACAGGTTCTTTTAGTTTAAAAATAACTTATTATGGCAAATATTGCTGATTTAAAACCGTTTTATACTTCTGTGACCCAATTTATTAAATTTTCAGAAAAACTCCTCAAATTCAACAAAATCAGTCATTTAAGGTAGGTATATTATTATAATCATTTCAATATTTTATGAAGACAACTTTGATTAAAAAATTATTCTTTTTACCAAAATAATAAAAGCGAATTCTCTTGAGAACTCGCTTTTGCCTTTATCTGCTAGGAATTACTATTGCGGCAATAATATAAGCAATAAAGCCACTGCCTCCCATAGCAGAGAAAATAATCCAACCTAATCTTACCAATGAAGGATCAAGATCAAAGTATTCTGCAATTCCACCACATACTCCACAAACCATCCGATCTTGTCGTGATCGATAAATTCTTTTCATTTCTTACACCTCCATCTTAATTCTAATACTTCCAACATTACAATCAGCTTCTATTTTACGTTGACCGCCACTATGACTATATTCATCACTCAGTCCGTCACTTCGATAACTTCCAATACTAATATCACCAACATCACTATCGACTTCATAACTGTAATCTGATTCACTACCTACCATTGTTGCATCAATATCTCCAGCATCGCAGTTAAATTCACTTCGATAACTATTCAACAAGTTAATCCGTGCATCCCCGGCATCAACGTCTACTTTAGTATATGATGCAATAATATTTTCGGCCTTAAAACTTCCAGCATCCACATCAATTTCAACATCATTAGCCTTCAAATTAGGAACAATCAATTCTCCAGCATCTACTTCTAATTCAACCTTATTAAATTCATAGCTATTCGGTATATAAATTTTAATTCTAGTTGTTATATCGGCAACATTTATAAGATGCCAAAATCTAAAACTATCCTTTACAATCAAAGTGTTTTGTTCTTGATATAATTTAATTTTTTTGCTCACATTTTTTGCTTCAACTTTAATTGTACTACCTTCATATTCAATTAATTCAACAGTTCCAGCTTCTGCTTGAATTTCCAAATTTTTAATGTCTGTAAATTCTTTTGTTACATCCATCGTTTTAGTAATAGGTAGACTGATTGTAAAATCACCCTTATCATAAAGAGTTTCCAGTTCTGAAAAACCACCAATCATCGTACCGCTGATGAACAATACAATTGCAAGCAACAACGATCCTAATGCCACATACCCTATTTTTTTCATCGCCGATCACCTACCCTATTAAATATATTTTGACAAAAATCAACGATTCCTCTAATAACAGCAGGGATTATTTTAATCAAACCTTTAGCTAACCAGAAAAAGACGAATGCTAAAGCAATTAAAGCACATCCTGCCGCCATGGTAATCAATCCTGCACCTGGATACGCTGCAATAATCATAAATGCTTTGACAAAGCAGACTATCGCACCAATCAAACAAGCGGCTCCACCACACAAAATACCAACTCCAAGGCCAAATACAGCTCCAAAAAAACCTAATCCTAAACCAAGAATCCCACCACCTACTGGTAAAGCTAGAAAAACAGCCCCAATAATGATAAATATTAATAAGATTCGATTTCGGTCGGAATTTCCTCTAAAATTATTCTTGTGACGTTTATTATTTTGATAATCATTATTATCATCAGCAGCTGTCTCCTCTTCACTAATAATTTTAGCATCAATAATTTCACGAGATTGTTTATAATTTGAATTATCCATCCCTTTTTCACTATACTTAATATCCTGATCAAACTGATTATCTAAACCAGCTTTAATGATCGCTGCAACCCGTTCAGGAGAGCCTAAATCATTTATAACCTGCTGTTCATTTTCTGGACCAGCTTCATCAAAATAATCTTCATAATATTGCATAGCTTCTTCTCGTTCGGCATCTTCAATATCTTGAAGTAAAAATGCTAGTTCTTCAATAAACTTTTTACGATTCATAATTATTTCCCCCCTTCAATAATTTTATTGATCTTACGCACATACTCATGCCATTCCCCTTTATACATCTCAAGTTGAGCTTGTCCTTGTGACGTTATTTTATAATAACGTCGATTTCTCCCACCATACTCTTTATCATATGTTTCTAAACAATTATCCTTTAATAATCTTCTTAAAACAGGATACAAGGTCGATTCTGAAACATCAAGAGCAATTCTAACATCTTGTGTAATTTTGTAACCATAAGTTCCCTCGGCCTCCTTGGAAACTACTGAAAGAACAATTGCATCTAGCAATGCAGCTCCTGTATTAAATATCATAAGCCCAGCTCCTTTAATATTTATCTTTCAATAATATTATATTCTATATCTGTCAACTAATAATATATAATAATTATATATTATAAAAAAAGAAACATCATTTGATGTTTCTCATTAGTTACAGGTATGTACTCCTTCCTTAAATTTCTTTAAAGTTTTTGTTATTTCTAACATACATATCCAATATATGTATAAATAATTTTTCCTGGTATATTGTAATTGCCCCATTTAGCTGGTCATCTACAATATACATTTCCTTTCTATCACTTTAATAACCGTGGTTGATTACGGTTATGTTCATTTGTAAAATCGAATTTGTGA
>OAZY01000278.1_pt1 | contig 46583 bp, 59 predicted proteins | sample 1494931 | NCBI WGS metagenome assembly OAZY01 (sample SAMEA2579921, study PRJEB22360) | human gut metagenome | biome: human gut; feature: human-associated habitat; material: faeces | place: Denmark | collected 2008/2010 | reverse complement strand
AATCTGGAAATTATTATATATTAGAATCAGGAGTAAATGAAGGTGATGTTATAGAAAGCTTCGGTGAAACAGATGATTAGACTTAATAAAATAAGAAAAGCATATAAATTAGGTGAAAGCGAATTTGTAGCACTAAAAAATATAAGTTTGAATATAAATAAAGACGAATTTGTTTCAATTATTGGGAAAAGCGGATCGGGTAAATCTACTCTAATAAAAATAATTGGTTTAATAGATTCTGATTACAGTGGAGAGTTATTTATTGACGGGCAAAGTATGATTAATATGAATGATAATGAAATAAGTAAAAAAAGGCAACATATAGGTTTTGTCTTTCAGGATTTTCAATTATTAGAAAGATATAATGTTTATAAAAATGTAGAGATTCCTTACATAATAAAATATAAAAGAACTAATAGAGCTCTTATAGAATCAGTGCTTATGAGTTTAGATTTACTTGATAAGCAAGATAATTTACCAAATGAATTATCTGGAGGTCAAAAACAACGAGTTGCAATTGCTCGTGCATTAGTAACATCACCATCAATTATCATAGCAGATGAACCTACTGGAGCTTTAGATAATACAAATAGCCAAGAAGTAATGAAAATTCTAAAGCAAGTCAATATAAAAGGAATTACAGTATTAGTGGTAACACATGATATTGATATTGCAAAACAATGTGATAGAATTATAGAAATATCTGACGGTGTTACATATGATTAGATACTTTTTATATTTATTTAAAGAGTCTTATAAGATAACAAATATAAGAAACTTTCTTACCGGGGTAGGTATAATAGTTGGAATAGGCTCCTTAATTTGCATAAATGTAATATCAAGCAGTTTTTCATCACAGATGATAAATAATATGACATCAAATCAATGTATTATTGGTATTGAAAGCTCTTCTTATTTTGACTTAGATTATGGAACTTTATTAAATAATGAAAATATTCAGAATAAGCTTTCTGAAGTCAATAAGATAGATGGTGTTGAATCTTTCAAAAAAGATGAAACAAGAAATTTATTGAATATTTTTCAAGATGGTAATTCTGAAACTATCAAAATGACTTATACTTTTAGTGATGATTTAATATTAATAGAGAAAGATGAAGATGATTTTTCATTTAAGAATCATGCTTATATAAGATATAATCCTGAATTTTCTGATATATTTAAAATTAATAATAGAATTATCATAAACAATGAGTACTTTATTATTTCTGGATTATATGATGAAAGTGAGAATATTGATGGAGATATTGTTTTTCCTACTTATATGAAAGATAAAATCATAAGTGATGATATTGAAGAATCAGGAAATTATATCCTTACAATTGAAAAAAATAGAAATAATACTGAAATTTCTGATAGTGTAATTAGTTTTTTAAATAAAGATTTACAAGAGGGTTTTAGATTTGCTAACTTCACTAGGCAACTTTCATCAGGATTGAAAGAAAGTATTGATTCAATTACTATTTTTATAAGTTTGATTGGAGGTATATCTTTGATTGTAGCATCACTTAATGTGATAAATTCTATGTATATGAATGTATTAGAAAGAGAAAAAGAAATAGTAATATTAAGAACATTGGGAATGAATAAAAGAGAGATTCTCTTATTGTTTCTATGTGAAACATTAATAATTGTGTTAATTTATGCAGCGATTGGTGTTTTGATAGGTATTAGTATTGGATATATTGTTACTATAATATTGAATGTTAATTTTTCTATTCGATATTTTAATCTTTTATTAATTATATTAATTACATTTATTTTTGGAGTTATTGCGGGAATAAAACCAGCAATTAAAGCATCAAATATGAATGTAGCATCAATTTTAAAATAAACGAGTAGTTATCATGGGTTGTTTGATTGATGGTTATAGGTTTCATCGCAAATACAACATGAAGTCATGATAATTACTCAATTTTATTATATATTAACAAAATTAATAAAGCAATACTAATTGGAGTTATTACTGGCTAAACGTGAAAAAAGTGAAAAAGCAAAAATTATTTATATTTGCAAGTATTTATATACTAGCATAGAAAGTACTTGTTTTCTATATTCACATAAATGTATATGTGCAAATGGTAGTCAATAATAGGGAAAAATCCAATATTATTACCTAGGTTTTGACGTAAGTTTTAGTATAAATTATATGAGATTATTATAGAAATTGATTGATGTTCAAAATTGAACATATTACTAATCCATTGTTTTAGTGAAAAACATTTTGAGGAATAAGATACTTTGATACAATGAATATAGACACATAACTAAAATACATGGAGAGAAAAAGAAATGCTGATCGATGTAGTCAATAACCGTTATAGCTGTAGAAAGCATGTTGAAATGATTTGAATAGAGACTTGATTTATCAGTGCATAGAAACAGCTCATTTAGTGCCATCTGCATGCGATTCGCAGTCATAAATGATCCAATTAGTTTAAATAATATAAAAACTAAAGTGGCTGGGGAACAATTAAAGGATTATGATGAACTTATACTATATTCAATAGGATTGATTAAAAACTTGATTGATAAAAACCATATAGAATATTGTAATAAAGAAATTTTATAAGAGTTTATAGAGGAAAATAGCATTTTAAAATTATAAAAAATTCAGAATTAGGAAACTTATTATTCTATTAATATATTAAGATGAAATAAAATAAACAACTAAGGGACTAATTATAAATAATGTCATCCAATATATTTTTAAGGGCACCCATTTTGGATGCTTTTATGAAAATATGATATAGATAAAGGTAAAGTAAGTGAAAACATGATAATAAAGGAAGAATTAGAAGTTTACAAACTAAAATTAGAAGCTTATAGAGGAAACAAAGAACTGGGGAAAATATATATGGCATTATGCAAGCAAACACAAAACCATATTATTTTAAGAAAAGAAATGGAAATAATAAGAGAAAACATTGAATTTATTGATAAAACTTTGAAAAAGATACCAAATGATGAAAGAAACGTCATTTATGATGCCTATTTAAATGATGAATTAAGTATAATTGAAATTCTCAAAAAGTATAAAATAAGTAATAGCAAATATCATAAATATATTGACGATATTATAAGGAAGGCATTAATAAAATGAGTGCTACATTCATATAAGTTTAGTTGAAGTTCTAATTGTTGCTGACATAAATACTTCATCGCGTTAGAATAAACATGAAGAAATATAGTTTAAGTGAAGGAGTATAATTTATGAAATATAAAAACATCCATGCAGCAACTCAGATAACAGGGATTCGACTTAAAGAACTAAGAGAATCAAAAGGACTGACACCTACAAGTTTAGGTAAAAAGATCAATAAACATCATAACGTTATTTTGAGTATTGAAAATGGTAAAACTGATCCGTCCATTATGATATTGAGTCAAATACTAATAGCTCTTGGAATGGAATTTCATGAATTCTTCGATGAAAGATATGATGAACTTTTTAAAGAAGCTGTAGATAGAGTGTTATTAAATGAGTAGGTTAGAATATGATCCTACACTTTTGAAAGCAGTGGGTGAAAGATTGAAGCAATTAAGGATTGATTCTGGCTATTCTTTGAAAGAATTTGCAAAAATCGCTTGTATTGATCGAGATAGTTATTCAAGAGTTGAAAAAGGTGAGAGAAATGCATCAATTGGATTGCTTTGTAATATTGCCTCTGGTTTAGATATAAAGCCATCAAAAATCTTTGATGATAATTATATGAATATACTGGAGAAACACGAGGAAAGGGAATGGCTGAAAAGTGTTGTTGAAGGCGATGAATATTATCGATTAAATAAGCAAAAAGTTATATCTATATTAAAATGTTACAGAAAAAAGAAGAATATAAGTCAATCTATACTCGCAAGAGAGCTGAATGTACCAAGAGATATGCTTAATAATCTAGAGTATGGCAGAGGAAGAGTAAAATCCGAATTATTGATTGGATTGCTAGATCTACTGGATATTTCAGCAGAGGACCTTTTGAATAGAATTGGCTTTGATATATGATGTTCAGAAGGAAGATTTGCATGAATTCTGTTAGTGTATTAAGTAATATTGATATTGTAGGTGATTGGATCATTTTTCAAGAGTCTATATAGATTAAGAGTGGTGTTCAAATTTGAACATCATTTTCATTTGAGTTAAATTGAGGTATATGAGAGAATAGAAGCGAGGTGATTGTATTATGGAAATTCTATCTGTTCTTTTAACTGTAATAGGAATAATTATATCAATTGTAATCATAGCAGCATTGATATATTTAGCTTTAATATTCTCAAGTGCATTGATAATTGCAGGAGTGATTCTTTTTTTTGTTATTATTATTTTATATATGGTTCTTCTGTAGAAACTGCTGACTTTAGTTAGATTTTATGACAATATTAGATTGAGAATAAAATAACAAGATGAGGAGTGCAAAAATGAGACAAAGATCAATACATCCTGCTTCATTTATGACAGGAGTAAGATTAAAAGAACTTAGAGAAGAGATGAATTTAAGTGTACGGCAGCTTTCCAATTTGTCTGGTGTTGATTTCACAATGATTAAAAAAATCGAAATTGGTAAAACAGATCCATCTGTTGCTCTTATGAGTCGGATAATGGTGGCTCTAGAACTCGATTTAAGAGACTTTTTTAATGAAAGGTATATTGAGTTGTTTAGAACGTGTTTAAAGGAACAGGGGGGATAAGAATGAATTATAATAATCAATTTGAGGAAGAAGCTATGCTTGTGGTTTTAGGTGATCGCCTAAAAATGATAAGAGCATCAAAGGGATATACAATAAAGGAACTAGCAAAACTAGCAGATATTGAGAGAAATGGATATGCAAAAATCGAAAGAGGAGATAGGAAAGTATCAATTGGACTGTTATGTAAAATAACGATAGCATTAGGAATTTCTCCAGCAGATCTTTTTGATGATGAATTTTACAAAGTGTACAATAAATATATGATTGAGAATGATCCTAAAAATATAAATCAAGAGATTGATTTTAGTGTTTTGAATAAAGAAAGATTAGGCTCACTATTAAAAGATTATCGAAAGAAGAATAAGATATCACAAAAAAAATTAGAGAATGTAATGGGATTGAAATATGGTGTGATTAATAATATAGAAAATGGACGAGGAACTTTGAATAAAGAACTCATCATTTCCAGCTCAGATTTACTTAATATGAACCCTATTGAGTTAATTGCAAAATTAAAAGTTTAATTTATAAACAATTGTACTGACATTATGATTATAGTGCGACATAATGAAATTATGGGAGGTGTATGGTGTATATGAAACAGTATGAGAGTTACAGCAATATAATTCAAATCATTGATAGTTTTTTTGATGAGATTATGCAGTCGATTATTTCTGATTTAGAGAGTAATGAACAGTATAAAGATATAAAGTTTAGTGAGAATATTTTGTTTAGTGATTATACTTATTTAAAGGATCTAAAACAGATGGATACATTACAATGGGATGAATTCAAAGTGGAAGGAATGGTATTTTACATAGAACATCTAGAAAAAAAGATGAAAATCATGATGAAAGGGCGTATTATAGAGGTATCAAGGATAATATGTTATTGATGCAGCAAGCAGGATTATTCAATCTTAATCAAAATCATCTAGATCAACAGTAAGACATGGAACGATATTTGTTCTGTGTTTTTTTGTAGAGATATAATGATTGAAATTTTTATAATTGAGAATTTATAGGATGTAGCTAGATTTATGAGCAACCGTAGATTTTTTTGCTGACATAATAGAGATAATGCGACACAATAGTATATGAAGGAGGCTGACAATATGATAGTAGACAAAGACGGGTTGATTTTACAAACTATTGGCAAAAACGTAAAAACTAATCGGATGAGATTAAAACTTACGCAATCAGAATTTGCTGATAAGGCAATGATTCATAGAAATTATGTTTGTAAAATTGAAAATGGACAAGTGAATCCCTCCATTTTGCTTTTGTTAAAAATTGTAGAAGTATTGGAAATTGAAATGAATGATCTCTTAACATAGATTTTAATGAATTCATTTTTTGTGTAATAAAAGGAGATACATTATTTTATAATGAGATCTCCTTTATCAATATTTAATATTTTAAGTTATTTATGGTACAAGCATAAATCCCTATTGAGGCTTAAAGTCATATTTATGTTCATTCTTCTTCATCAATAAACTCAATGTTATCTAGAGCATAGGCGAGTGCCATGCACATTAATTCGTTCCTAGAGCGATTTGTTTTTAATGCCCATTCATCATATTTTGCCTGTAGCTCTTTATCAATGCGAAGACTCATATTTACGGATTTATCCTCACGATATTTTGGCTTCCTTGCAACTCTAAACTTTTTCTTATCCAATATAATCACTCCAATCATTTACATTATATTATGTTCATGATTCTAATAATATATTGCAAAAATGTAATCAATAATATATTATAAAAGTGCAATACAAAGTAAAGGTGAAAAGTTATGAGTTAGTAAATTAGTGCTCATAGAATGATAAATTGTGTTAGGAGACGATATGGAAACTACAAAAAATATTATTAGAGAGATAGCAGCTCAAGAGGGGATATCTGAAGAAGAATGTAGAAAGGAAATGGAAAAGGTAATATTTGAGGCAAGAAATAATCCAGATCCAAAAGCGCAGAAGAAGTTCGATGAATTATTTGATGGTAGATTACCTACGCCTGAAGAATTTATTTTAAAAGTTTCACAACTTATTTTAGAAAAGCAATAATATCAATATTGAATGCTCCTTATAAATTAAGGATGCGAACAAATTTAGCAGGCTGACAATGAAGTTTATGCACGTTATAATTGATTTAAAAAAGGAGGGATCAAGAATGAATTTATCAATGGTTGAGTTATTATATGATATTGTTCAGGAACGACCGGAAATGTTTTTTCCTAAAGATAAACAGTATGATATGGCAATGGATAAACTTTGTGAGATTGAAGTGCTTGCTAAAGAAAAATTTACAGGTGAACAGATGAAGATTTTTGAGCAATTTGATGATAAACAATCAGATATAAACTGTATTACTAATCAGATTGAGTATAAAAATGGTTTTATCTCTGGTTTTTTGTTATGTTTAGAAATTTTCAATGCGAGGTACTATCATGTCGATAATGAATGATCTTAATGCTTACGCATCTGAGTTATTTGCAAAAGAAGAAATTTCAAAAGATTATTATAAAAAGCCAGAAAACGAATATGAGAAGATGAACAAACTGGTAATGGATGCATTGAAAAATTTTTATGGTGATGAAAAAGCAGTTATATTATATGATGATTGGATAAACGCTTTTTTCGATTATCATCATAGTATGAGAATATCTGATTTTCGTATCGGTGTTAAATTCGGAATTAAATTCTCAAATGAGTTGAATGAGTTTGATATAAAGGAAAGTTAAGATTATAATAAATTTAGTGATAATATATTCTAATTAGGGAAAAATGGATGTATTGATAACTGAAAGGGATGGATATAACAATGGCAGAGAGCATGAATGACTTAATAAGGGAGGTACTTGGGGATGATTCTTGTTTGAATTATATGGGAGAAGAATTGCGTTTTTTGTATGAAGCAGATAATCATGAATATGAATTATATTACTTTAGAGATAAAGTCAATCAACTTGAATTCATGCATATGATCAAATATTTCTTAGAGATAGATAATATGTTTATGCTCATCAGGTTTGTTTATAAACATTCAAGTTATCTTTTAAAGGATTGTTTATATAATGAAAAAGAATATACTTTTGATGTGGATAAGGCGAAAAAAGAGCAGCTGTTAAGCCGTATTGATCAGTTATATGATACACATTCTCCACTTGAATGAATGCAACTATTACAAGTTGCTTTTTTTATGTTCAGTATCATATAGTGAGATGTAAGTAATATTGATAACTGATTTACGATGTTCAAATTTGAACATTTAGTCAATATAGCACTGACATTATTTAAAATGCACGGCATAATGTTATCAAGAGGTGATAAAAATGAAAGATACAATGGCTAGTAGCACATCAAAACGTGCAGTAGTGATAGCAGTAACCAATCAGAAAGGGGGAGCTGGAAAGACCACTGTAACAATTAATCTAGGTACTGCACTAGGAATGCTTGGTAATAAAGTGTTGATAATTGACGTAGACAAACAGATCAATATGACAAGTGGATTGATAAAAGAAACCGAACATTTGAGTAAAAAGAATATAGGTATAGTTTTGGATGCAGTCCTCGAAGATCAGAAGATAAATATAAAAAGATATATAACTCATCTTAGTTATTTAGATATAATTGCAGGCAATCGTTTGCTATATACATATAAGAATGAGTTTGAAGAACGAGCTGATAGAAATACCGTTTATAAAAATTTGATAGAACCGGTTATCAATATTTATGATTATATTTTGTTCGATTGTCCGCCAGATGCAAGTGTTGAGAATGTGAAAGCATATACTGCTGCTAGCAAGATTCTAATTGTATCTGAACCTACAAAATTCAGTGTTGATGGTATTATTGATGCGGTAGAAATCGCTCAATATACTAAGAAATCAACGAATAAAGAATTGGATATTTTAGGTATTGTCATCAATAAATATAATAAAGTTATGAAGGCGCATAATGAATTTCTTGAAATTATTTATAATGAGTATGGTAAGTATATAAACGTATTTAATAGCGTGATTCCACAGCGAGCTGCTATTGAGAAAGCCGCAAACAAATGTAAGAGTGTCCTACAGCATAGAAGTAATGATGATTCTTCCAAAGCATTTATACAGCTTGCTAAAGAAATAGTAAGTGAGGTGCACTGTAATGGTTAAACCGGTTAGAAATATAAGTGCAATCTTTGGTGATATGAAAAAACAAATTATGGCAGAGAGCATAAAGAAAGAGGGTGTATTAAACCCAATCATTGTTCATAAGCTGCCTAATGGAAAGTATATGATATTAGCTGGTCATAAAAGAACAGCAGCAAATATCCTGGCGGGGAATAAAGAAATCCCATGCATTATAAAAGAGGGATTGAGCGAAGCTCAGCAGGTGGCAATTGTCAATAAAACAAATCTGACACAAACAGGATTGGGAGATCTTACATATATGGAACAGGCAAGAGCTTTCCAGCTTGAATATGAAACATTGATGAATGACAGAAAGGATAGTGACAGTAAATTTCAGGATAGCCGCTGTACTCGCGAATTTCTAGCTAAACAGTATGGAATGACAGATTCATCTATGAGAAGATATCTGTCATTGAATAAATTGATTTCAAAATTTCAAGAACAGTTAGAAATAAACGCATTGAGATTTTCTGTTGCAGTAGATCTATCTAGTTTATTAGAAGAACAGCAGCTTAGTTTATACGATTTCATTATAGAGAATGATATAAAGATCAGTACATCAAACAGTAAAGTTCTGATAAACATGGCAAAATGCGGAGAATTCAATGTAAATGCATTGTCAATAAAAAATAGCAACAGTGTGAATATCAAATTGAATGAAAACCTTAAAAACATCTTCGAGAAAGAAGACAGTAAGTCAATAAAGGAAAAGGTCAGCAAATCAATCGAATTTGCTTATGTCATTCTACCAAAATGGTTTGTAGACAATGGCATATCTATTGAAGAGGATATGATGTATGATCATCTTCTTGAACTTTTAGATAAAGTAAAAAATGCATCGCCAGAAATGCTTTTATGGAAAAATTTGTAAAAAATTTATGCTACTGCGAAAATCCCACAATTTCTGTGCTAAAATGTTATTGATGATAAATGGATATAAATATCATCAATGGTTGAAAAATGCAGAAGAAGAGCAAAATGCTCTTTTTTTGATTTATGAGGAGTATAATAATAAGCCGTTGCCTTTTGGTATTTTCAAAAGGTTTTTTTGTATATGAATCTGCTTTGGATTCATATATCGTATGATTGAATAGCAGAAGATAGGTGGGAGAGCATATGATTTATCAAACTAAGGAACTATTAGCGATGAAATTGGAATTGGAGAGCTATTTAGGAAATAAGGCTTTAGAGGAATATTATCTTGCACTTCCAAAGTCATTTAGAGAATGCTCTCCATGGCTGGAATGTGATCTAAGAAGAGTTCAGCAAAATATCATGTTCATCGAACAGCAGGTATCAAAACTCCCTGTTAAAGAACGTACTTTTCTTTATGATGTTTATTTTAACAAGAATTCAAAAAAGGAAATCATGGAGAAATATGGATTATCTAATAGTTCCTATCATAGAAATTTGGACAAAGCTGTTTATGCATTTACTAGGGTGAACGATGAATGATCAAATTAAGTGATGAAAAAATAGATAGAATCATAAAGAGCATAGAACATGAAATGCGAAACTATCAATATTGGAAACTACATAAACATAAACTCAATGAAAAACTGCAACTGCTTGACAGCAAAATGTATAAAGTTAAAGGTGTTTCTTATGATGCAGTTCGTTCTGTTTCTAATATAAATCATGATTCGATATTGATTGAATATATTGATCAAAAAGAGGAAATAGAGAAAAAAATAGAATGGATCAATGAAAAACTTCATTTTGTAGATATGTTTGTATCTCAATTGGAATTGGGAGATAGGAAATTTATCCGTACAGCTCTTTTGGAGCGTAGAAGTTTTGATACAAATGATGCAGTTGCTGTTAGAATGGGGTTAAGTGAAAGTGGTATACGCTATAAAATCGATACGATAATAAGAAATAAAGTAATGGTGTTTCTTACTGAAAGCAAGGGAGGTGAAATTGAATCAGAAACAAATGGAGGTATACGGGATCCTGTCAAGGGAGTGGATGACACAAGCTGATATCCTAAAAGCTCTAAAAGAAAAATATGATCGTTCATTTAATTCGAGAAGATTAAGAACGATCATCAAGGAATGCAGGATGCTGTATAAGGAATCAAAAGTTCCAATGCTTGTCATTAAATCAAATCGTGGTTATAAACTATCTGATAATCTTGATGAGATTGAGAAATTTACACATGAGTTGATGGAAACTGGTCAAAGCATGATGACTGAATCACAAGAGTTACTGATGGCAGCAAGGAAAAAAATAAAAAAAACAGAATATCCATCACTTAATGATTATTATAGAGATAGTCTGGAAGATATGATACTGAATAAAAGTTTTTCACACTTGCAGATGATTGAGATAAGTAAAGGGCTTGCTCATGGGTTAACATATGCACAGATCATGATTTACGCAAAAATAGATATGCATCCATATATAATGTTCTTATCTAGAAAAGGACTACAGGAAGGTCATGATGAAAAGTGTGTTAGGCTGTATGCAGATGAAATGATGTCTGTAGGAAATGCATTATTGCTTCATCAGTTAGTCAGTGATGGAAAAAGCTTTGATGACATAAAAAAAATGAAAGAAGAAATGAGGGATCGTGAAAATAAAACGTCTGACAAAGGTAAATCGTAATGGATCTGTATCGTTTGTCAAAAAAGAAATTGATTTTGATATGTTTTCACCAGTAATTTCTAAAGTGATTATGGAATCTGCCGAGCAGCTTGCAGTACTTGAAAGTAAAGTTGAACATGATGAGCTGCTGGAAATTCCATTTCCGATAGGTAGCGAAATGGAAATGAAACTTGATGGAAATACGTTACGTATTGAGATAACTGGATATATGATCAACAGAAAAGAAATGATTATTATTTTTGATGCTTGTGGAATACATATCGAAATGAATGTAAAAGATGCTTTGGCACAGTTGAAGCCTTTAAAAAGAAATGGCAGTGTGAATGCAGCTTAAAATAAAGTTAGCAGGGGTTATTGAATCTTTATGAATTATTGCATAATGAATTTAAATGGCCCAAAAGAAAGAAAATCAGAGTATTTGAAAGTTTTGCAGGGGTCGGAGCACAGGCAAAAGCTCTTAAACGCCTAGAAGCGAATCATGAAATCGTAGGAATCAGTGAAATTGATAAAGATGCGATTGTATCATATGCAGCTGTCCATTGCAGATTGAATGATCTGCTGGATACATACGATTTTCCTCCAAAAGAGGAAATGGTCAGTACCCTCCAGAATAAGGACGTCGGGTATGACTTTAAAAATGGAAAACATACCATCAATAAGAATACAAATATAAAGAAAATCAAAAAGTACTTTCTATCTGACCAGTTATCAAAGAACTTTGGGAATATATCAAAAATCAAAGCTGATTCATTACCAGAAATTGATTTGCTTACCTATTCATTTCCTTGTCAGGACTTAAGCAGGGCAGGTAAGATGCAAGGTATGGATAAGGAATCCCAAACTAGGTCAGGCTTATTATGGGAAATAGAAAGAATATTGGAAGAAAGTTTTGATATTGGCAAGCTACCGAAGATACTCCTAATGGAAAATGTTCCAGAAGTGATAGGAACGAGAAACAAAGGCAACTTTATGAAATGGTATGATAAACTTGAAACGCTAGGATATCAATCATATTTTAAGATCGTTGATGCTTCCAATCATGAAATACCTCAACATCGAGAAAGATGCTTCATGATATCAATACTTGGTGATTACTACTATAGTTTTCCTGATAAGAAGCCTCTTGAAACTAAGTTGAAAGAGTTGCTGGAAAAGTGTGTTGATATTCATTATTACCTTAGTTATAAAACGGTCAAATGTTTTATGGATAACACAAATCACGGAGGATTTATTAGAAGAGATATGTTTACGCCATATCTTCCTGAAAATAAAAAAGTCGCCAAAACGATTACGACAAGATCCGGTTATCGAGCAGGAGATAATTTTATTTATGCAGGAATCATATGTATAAACTATATACAAAAAAATGGTAAGCGTGTATCCCAGACAAATAGAATACTAGATAGCAATGGAATTGCTGTTACGCTGACATGTGGATATACTGGATATTATATGGTAGATGATCGTCCTGATAACATTGATAAAATAGATATTGATGAAATTGTCGGAAAAGTAATCGTAGGTGATAAAGAATTAGGAGTTATAGGGAATAGACTAGTTAGAAGATTGACCCCATTAGAAGCGTTCAGACTTATGGGATTCGATGACCAAGATGTGCATGAAATAAAAAGAGCTGGAGTAAGTGAAAATCAAATGCTGAAACAGGCTGGAAACAGTATCGTTGTAAATGTACTACAGGATTTGTTTTATGAGTTGTTTGAAGAATAAAGAAGGAGGAATGATTGGAGCAAAGTACGATTGATATGGTTTTAAAGCAGGTTGATATTGTCCAGATTGTATCACATTATGTATCACTTACTAAACGTGGAAAGGATTATATTGGTATTTGTCCTTTTCATGATGATACTTCTCCTTCCTTTCATGTAAGCAGAGAAAGGCAGATTTGCAAATGCTTCTCATGTAATGAAGGTGGAAATGCAATTTCATTTATTCGAAAGATGGAAAAGTGTGATTTTAAGACAGCTTATAATAAAGTTGTTGAATTAGGCGGATTATCCGAAGAATTTAAAATGAAAATCGCTAAAGAATCTACGTATGATCCTTATGATGCGGAGCAAAGAAAACTGATAAGGATGAATGAAGGAATTCAGGAGTACTTAAAATATCGAATACATACAGATGTTGAAGGATGTTTAGGGTTTGCTAAAGAAAGAGGTTTAGATGATGATCTTATACAAAAATTTGGATTTGGTTATCTGGATGATGTAAAAGTTGTCATCAGACTATTAGAAAAAAAATATAATTTTACGATCGATGATATAAAGAAAAATGACTTTTTTAGATTCAATCAAGATGGCAGAATCTATAGTCCATATGAGCATCGCCTAACAATTCCAATTTATGATCAGTATCACAATCTAATAGGTTTTGCAGGAAGAAATACACCTGCTTTTGAAAAAAACGGTCCTAAATATATCAATCCGTCAACGACTTCACTATTTGAAAAAAGCAGTATACTTTTTAATCTGTTCAATGCAAAAAATGAAGGTAAAAGCAAAAAGGAAGTATTTATTGTAGAAGGATATATGGATGCAGTTAGTATGGATAAAAACGGATATGGAAACACAGTAGCGTTGATGGGAACCGCATTAACTGAAAAGCAGGTGCAGATGTTTAAAGGTATGAAAAACAAGGAATTTGTTTTTATACTTGATGGGGATAAGGCTGGTCTTGATGCAATGCATAAGATTTATAAGCAATTAGCTGCCTCGGATATCAAACCAAGATTTGTTGTTTTGCCTGATGGTAAAGACCCCGATGATATGTTTAAAACAGAAGGACAAAAAATGAATGAATTATTATCTCAGTATTTATGCGGATTTGAATTTGAAATCATGTATCATAAATCGTTATTTGATAAGAATACGAACTTTATCAGAAAGAAAGAACAGATAAAAGAGATTGTGATTGATTTTGCAAAAGGTGATCATGATTATTTGGATAAAGCATATTTTACTTCGCTGTTAAGTGAAGCCTATAAGATCGATTTGGAAAGTGTCAAAAGCTACTATAGAGAAGAAGAAAAGAAAGTGAAGTTATTGAAATCCAGAACTGAAGTAATTGAGAATTCTGATATGCCAGTGAACAGTAGATATGCTGATAGAAAGTTGAGAGGAGATCATCGTAAATAAGCATAATTTCTATTCCATCCTTCCTGCTGTGATTCGCTATGATAAGGATATTTCTCCCAGTGCTAAAATCATATACTCTGAAATTAGCGCTTTATCCAATAGCAGAGGTTACTGCTTTGCATCGAATCGTTACTTCTCAGAAGTCTTTCAAGTTTCTATAAGCAGTGTTTCAAAATGGATACATCAGCTATACAAAAAGGGCTATATCAATATTGAATACTGTCGGAATGGTCAACATATCAAAAGTCGAAAAATATATATCAATCCACAGATATGCAGTTCACTAGAATTTGTAAATAACCATTCTATTACATTCAATACCCCTTCTAATTTAAGCGAAGCAACCCTACCGTGTAATGCCACAGATAATACTCATATCAATAATACTCAGGTCATGTCTGGAATTTATGGAGAACTTCAAAATGTATTCTTAAGTGATGATGAGTATCGAAAGATGATAAGAAGATGTGGAAAAGAGCAAACGATGATATTGATCAATGATCTTTCATTTCATATTGGTTCAACAGGGAGAAAATATAAATCACACTACTATACATTATTATCTTGGTATCGAAAAAAAGTTAAGAAGGGAGTCACAAATCCCTCGAGCTGGTATGTCAATCCCGATGGAGAAAAAGAGGAGGAGTAAATAGAAACACGAAAATATCGATTAAGCGAGCAGTCTATCTTGGATAGTGAACGTGGTATCGTCTTATATCGGATCATTGCTGAAAGAACGTTTGAAACAATTGAACGGGTCATTAAAAAAGGAAGCATAGGTGGATATGTTTGCGGATATCATAATCTAAGTCAGGATGGAATGTGCTGGATTGATGATAACGCAAAAGTATTTGGACAGGCACATATTCTAGAGAATGCATATATAAAAGGAAATAGCATCGTAAGCGATGATGCTGAAATATCGGGTTACGCAAGAGTGTTGGGATGTGCAATCGTTAGAGAGAATGCCTTGGTTGGCTGCGAATGCAGTATTGAAGATAATTCTGTCATCGAAGGAAATGTAGTCATCCAAGGGAAAGTCAGAGTATTAGAAGGTGCTGTCTTAACAGGTGATGTATTTGCAACTGATCATTGTGTTTTTTCAGGTAATTGCTATTGTTATGGAAAATCATATTTCAAAGATTTTGTTGAAATAAAAGGAGAAGCTGTCATAGGTGGACATGTTAAAATTAGTGATAGAGTGGTTGTAAAGGATAAAGCAGTTATCAAAGAACATGCCCTTTTGCAAGGGAAATGCTGTATCAGCGGTTCAGCAAAAATATTAGGATATTCACGTGTTGATTATGATGTAGGGTCAATAAACGTTATAAATGCAGAATTATGTAACGATAATGTACAGCCCTTTTTAAAACAGCGTTTTATTGAAATATTGAAATATGAGAAAGAGGAGGGATGAATATAGAGAAGATTATTGATATTGACGGTTCTTTATATGAAAGACTAAAAGCGGTTGGTATCAGTCAAACGCAGATTAACAAATATAGATCCTGTATATTAACAGAAGAAAAACTTCGGTATCTAATCGAAATAAAAGAGCATCATGCAATTGTTGAATTCATTGATTTTACTAGTTTTGAAGCTATGAATGTTGAACAATTAAGTAAATCTCTTAATTGGATACAGGAATATGCAGATGGTTGGATACAACGAGAAGGACTAGTGAATAAAATAGAAAATATTCTAACTGAGCAGGAGAAAATTATAACAAATATGTCCCAAGTGGACTTGCTTTTAAAGGATTATCTAACACCAGAAGTATTTCAATATGTAGATAAGCTGCATATAGGATTTGATGACAAATACAATAATGCAATTACAGCACAGAGAGTTGATGTTTTGTCTATTGAAGGCATTCAAAATGAACTTGAAAATATCATAAGAAAAAAAGATCCAATGTTTTTTTCTGATAAAGAGTATGTATTATTTGAAATTAGTTTTTTTAATGATGAATACTGTTCATTATATCTTAATACTCGGACACAGGATATTTTAGTACAGTATACGCCTGATCAGCTGAATCAACTTGCAAAAAAGGAACCTGATAAAGAAATTAGGTCATTATATGAGAAATTTTTAGATATCAGAGATTTAAAAAATTTTACGTCGCTTAAAAGAAAAGTGATTGAATTGAAAAATATCCTTAATGAATTGCATAGTCCTGCTGCGGAAAAAATCAATGACGATATTATTGATACATATGTACTTTATAATCTAACAATATCAAGAGCAAAAAAAGGTCCTAATGTCGTAAAGACATTTTTGAAAGACTATAGTCCAATGGAAATAGATGAATACTGTTATCTGAATGCTGAAGGAAATATAGAAATGATCTATTATGATCGGTTGGATTCCCTGCTTTGTGAAGTAGCCGAATTAGATGAATTTAAAGGCCTTGATAGTATGGAACATAGCAGAAAGCATATCTGTAGGTTAAGCAAGCGAGAAAATGCTTCTCTAATAAACGCGTGCTTAGAAAATGCATGGCTGAGTGATGAAGATTTTGATTTATCTGATTATCCTTTTGATTTTATAAAATGTCATAGGAAACTTGATCTAATGAATTATATGTCTCAGGGAAATTGGGCATTAAGACAGGGATTTGTATATAATGACATAGCCTTTGTTCAGCAGGTTAATGGTGGTGATGAGTATCTGACGCTTATAAAAAAGAATGATGAAAAATGGATTGCTTTTGATTCAGTTTCTGTTGAAAAATCAATAGAGATGAATGAATTCTACAGTTATTTTGGAAAAATATGTGATAGAGGATTTCAAATAAGATATGAAAAAAGTAAGAAGGCAAGAGTAGATGAACCACGGACATTATGATAAATCAAAATTGAGGTTACGTCGCCTCTTAGAAACAGGAACATACAGTTCAGAGCAAAGTGAAGTCATCCAAGAAAGTATAGAAAAAGGCTTAGAAGATATTGAAATCAAGGTATATTTGAATGACAGATTAAGTCCTGATCAGATGAGAAGGTGTATGTATGGATTTACATATGGGCTTCAAGCGATTGATGTGGAAAAATATGCCAAAGAGTGTTATAGTATTAAAGAAATGGATCAAATTCGCTATGCACTTATGAATGAAAGTGAGCGAAATGTTGTGGCTTATCTTTTAAAGGGAGATTTTGATGAAAGTCAAATGCTTGAAATCAGAAAAGGGAATGATTTGCCAGATATGTATATACAAATGTATGCAATGCCTTATTATACAGCAGAGCAAATGAAGGAAATCCGATTAGGATTTCAGCATGGTCTTTCACTAAAGCATATCAGCTGTTACTGTGATGCACGATTTTCAGATTGTAAAATGAACATGATTAGAAAAGGGCTTGAAAAAGGAATCAACACAGTACAGGCATTAGAATATGCACAACCTGATATTTCTGAGGATTCTTTGTATCATGCAATCAAAGCTGCAGAGAAGACTGTAAGGAAGAGAAGTCATAAAAAGAGAGGAATAGAGCTCTCGTTGTAGTAGTCTAATATATAAGGATAAGGAGTATAAGAATTATGAAAGACAATGCTAGAATGAATGATTATTTACAGTATCTTGAAAAACAGATCAATGATGCAAAAAAGAGTGGTAAGGATAGTTTAATACTAACAGCAAAGGATGCACATAATGCAGTATCTATCAAACCAACACTTCCTACATGTTGTGCAGCTATGAAGAAATTCATGAAGGTTGGAGATGAAATTTTATCTGCACCAGCAACTAAAACAGGATTTGGTGGTTCTCTTCGTATTCAATACATGGTAAATGATAGAGAAGAAAGAGAAGTTAAATTCCCACCATTGAAGAGAGGATGCAAAGCAGTTGATAAGCCCATTGATGCAGAGAAATTGGATAAATCTAAGAAAGCAAAAAAAGAAAATGAAGATTTACAACAATCAATACAGAAATGGCTTGATGAAATGCATGTTACATATCAAATAGATGGTAATAGAATATCGGTTGACGGTACTTATGGAAAATGGATGATCATTATGGATCTTCCTAAAAAGGGTCCAAAACTTAATTTTTCTGGGAAGATCTATGAACTATTAACTGAAGCAGATGAAAGTTATGAGAAATATTCGCTTGCTATCAATAGCAATCTCAGTTATGAAACTCAATGGAAAAAATTACCTGATACAATCAAGCATAAGTTGAATCTTACTTTATTAAAAGTAACACCAAAAAATAAGGTTGTTGAAATTTAGTGATAACATAACTGATAGATGTCTTTAATGGCATCTTTTTTATAAAATACTAAAAGTGATGTCAATACATTATCGGTATGCTAAAATGTATGTAGAACTCAATAAACATCAAAGGAAAATAATTCATTATCTTCTACTGACTAATATTGAAATCTATGACATAGTTGTATTGAGGTGATAATATGTTAGAGTCAAAAAAAAGAAAGTTTTATGTAAGCTGTATAGCAGTTATATCGCTTGTTGTAATCATTGCTGGAGCCATTGTATTGAATCAAAATCAGGAATCCACAGAAGAGATCAAACTCATATTTAAGACGGATATTGAGGTAGAGAAAGATTCAGAGTTGACAACAGATTTATTGGTCAAAGAAACGAATGCGGAAGATGTTAAGATCGTAAATGGAGATACCTCTAAAGCTGGGGAAATATCTATTACGGTGGAGGCAGTTTTAAAAGAGAGCAAAAAGGAATTCTCCACAAAAATAAAAGTAAAGGAAAATGAAAATTCTGAAAAAGAAGATAATGTTTCAAACGATGTAAATGAAGATGAAGGGAAAAATTCATCTTCAGCTGATGGTAAAGTATCTGAAAATGATGCGAAGAAAAATGACACTAGAAAAAAATCTAATTCTTCGAATGCTTCATCTTCAAAGGCGGATGGAAGTGATCAGCAGCAGAATAAGCCACAGGATAACTCTCAAAACGAAGGTAAAGACGAATTTCCTAGCGTGAGACCTGAACCTGATCCAGTTGAACGATTAAGTGAGGGACAGTATGCCTCACAGGTCTTTTCCCTTATCAATTCTTATCGAATGAAACAGGGATTGCCTGCATTGAGTACTAATGGTACGGTGCAGTCTATTGCAAACTTAAGGGCTTCTGACATGGCTAGTATGGGTTATGCCAGTCACACTAGGCCTGATGGTAAAGTTGCTGATGCATTCTGGGTTGAAGCAAATTACGGTATCATAGCTGGTGGAGAAGATGTGTTTGGTGGAAGTCAAGGATATATGCCTGAAGCAGTCGTGGATTCATTCATTAATTCATCAGGACACAGAGCACCTATTGTATCTAACATGAATAAATATATGGCGGTAGGTGTTAAATACTCTGGTGGACAGGTATATGTGTCAGTAAATTTTCAACAGTAATATAAAGAAGGATGTCGATTTTGACATCTTTTTTTGATGGCAGAAAGGAGGCTGATTTATATAGGAAAGGATAAAGTCTGTATTTGCTATAGATGTAAAAACAAGGTTTTTCCAAGTGACAATCCTAATTATAAATATCAGTGTTTTGTGCACGATGAAGACCTTTTTGGTATTGAAACAGAGTTTATTGACAGAGATGAGTATATTCTGCGATTATCAAAAAAATTACATTGTAGTATTAAAATAGCAGAAACAGTTGATCAGGAATATGATGCATATGTGAGCATGTGTAGATTAAAAGAAGAATATCCTGTCAATATAAAGAAGTTCTATAAGCAGGGATTAACCCGTATAAAAAGTGATAGAAGCGTATGATCAATTATTACAAGGTGAGAGACACATGAGGGCGTTGCCCTCAAATAATTTTAAATATAACAACATCAAAGAGAAGCTTGACTTCTCTTTTTAAATGAAAGGAAAGGAACAAACATGAAAAATAAAATAAGAAAAATATTTGTCATAGTAATGACATTTTTAATCACGTTATGCAATGCTGTTCCAGCGTCGATAGTACATGCACAAGATCTTTCAAATTCAGATCGTGCCGCAATTATTCATGAAGCAGAAAAGCATGTTGGAAAACCATATGTACTAGGTGGCAATGGTCCAGATGTATTCGACTGTTCAGGTTATACAAAATATGTTTTTAAACATTCTATTAATTTTACACTTGAAAGAACTGCCGAAAGTCAGCGATTACAACTAATCAGAGAAGGCAAAGAAATTGATAAGAATGATAAAAGCAAATGGAATCCAGGAGATCTTGTCTTTTTTGGTAATCATGGTGAAGCAGAGCATGTAGCTATTTATTATGGTGATAATAAATATATTCATGCAATTGGTGATAAGGTTCAAATCACGGGTGCTAATTACCTGATTGATAAAAATGGGCAGAAATATCAAGTTATGACTGTAGTTAAGACGGTCGAAGATCTAGGCGGTTTTAGAGTGTTGAAACAGGACGAAAACGGTAATAGTTTAGCGGGAGCTACATTTCATATTACAAGTCCTGATGGAAATAAGTTAACTAGAACAACAGATGGTAATGGCTATATTGAGTTTTCTAATGTGCAGAGTGGAAATTACGTTATTCAGGAAGTTTCAAGCCCAGATGGATTTCTTCTAGACAGCACACCAAGAACTATTACTGTTAATGCAGGTGACAGTCCTGCTGAACATGTATATAGCTTTGTGAATAAGCAACCTGTTGGTGAAATTACGCTAACAAAATACAACGAAGATAAAAGTGCAACCGTGGCTGGAACAAGTTATTATGTAACTGGACCTAATGGATATGCACAAACACATGTGACTAATGCTGAAGGAAAAATCATCCTTACTAATTTAAAGTTGGGAACATATACTTTTGTTGAACAGCAGGCAGCAGATGGCTATTTGATAAATGGAGAAAAGATTACAGTTACACTAACTTATAAAGATCAGAATACTGCAATTATAACCGGTAGTGCTGAACAGACAAATAAGGAACCAACAGCAAATGTTGAATTCAAGAAAGTTGATAATGAGACAGGCAATAAGCCTCAAGGTGATGCAGTCTTACAAGGTGCAGAATATCAACTAACAGCAGCTGAGGATATCTACAATAAAGCAGGAACTCATAAATTTTATTCAAAGGGTGAAGTTGTTGCAACTAGAACAACAGATGCTAATGGGAATATGGAATCTGTCAACGGACTTCCTTTAGGTTTTTATCAGTTCAAAGAAACAAAGCCAAGTGAAGGTTATTTGTTAGATCAAAATATCTACGATATTCATTGTGATTATGAAGGACAAACAGTGTCAGTTGTTACACGTTCTCAGACATCTAAAGAACAGGTGAAAAAGCAGGCTTTTGAAATCATCAAAGTATCAGCAGAGGGAAGTGTAGAGGCTGAAAAATTAGAAGGTATTGAATTCACTGTTAAGCTGAAATCTGATGTGGATAAAAATGGATGGGATGCTGCTGCAACTTACGATGTTTTAAAAACAGATAAAAAAGGATACGATAAATCAATTGAATTGCCATATGGTATTTATTTAGTACGAGAAACAAAATCAAAAGAAGATTATGTACCAGTAGATGATTTTACTGTACAGGTTACAGAAGATAGCCGCACACCACAGGAATATCGAGTATTAAATAATGCCAAGTTTAGAGCATTGATTAGAGCAGTAAAAGTTGATGCGGAAACTGGTAAAACAGTGCTTTTGGAAGGAACGACATTCAAAATCAAAAACTTGGATACAGATGAGTATGTAGGTCAATGGGTATGGTTTCCAATTCCGCATTTTGTTGATACTTTTACGACAGATGAATCTGGAACTGTTACAACCCCAGATAATCTAGAATGTGGAAATTATCAGTTGGAAGAAATCAAGGCACCATATGGATATGTCATTGATAAAGATCCAATAAAGTTTAAGGTTACTACTAATACTGCTTATGAGATGGCAGAAGATGGAAAAACTCCTGTTATCACAGTAACAAGAGAGAATAAGTCTGTAAAAGGAAAGATTAGTGTAAATAAAATTGGTGAGCAATTGACATCCATCAAACAAGATGATGATGGTGATATTCAATTCATTTATGAAAATAAACCTGTAAATGGGGCACAATTCACCATCAAGGCTGGTGAAGATATCTATACAGCAGATAATCAGGGTGATTTAGTTTATAAAAAGGGGGAAGTTGTAGCAAAGTTGACAACTTCCAATGGTATTGCTGAAACTGAGAATCTACCTTTAGGAAAGTATACTGTAGAAGAAACTTTAGCTGGTGATTCTTTTGTCTTGAATAAGGATGTAAAAGAAGTTGAGCTTACATACAAGGATCAGGAAACTTCTGTTGTATTTACATCTACTGATTATGAAAATGAACGCCAAAAGGCAGAATTAAGTGTAATCAAAAAAGATAAGGAAAATGGACAGCTGTTAAAAGGTGCTGTATTTGGATTATATGCAAAAACAGACATAGTATCTTATGATGGCAAGGTCCTCATTGAAAAAGGTAAATTAATAGAAAAAGCAACTTCTGATGAAAACGGGAAAGCAGTATTTAAAGCTGATCTTCCTCTTACTAAATTTGAAGTTCGTGAAATTTCAAGTCCTATTGGATATGCTTCTAGTGACCATGTTGAAGATGTTGATGCCTCATATCAGGGGCAGGATGTAAAAACTATTTCTTTATCGGCTTTATTTGAAAATGAAATAACAAAGGTTGAGGTATCAAAAAAAGATATTACAACTGGAGAAGAATTACCTGGAGCACAATTGACGATAAGAGAAAAAGATGGTCCAGTATATGAGACTTGGGTATCTGGAGAAGAACCTCATATCATAAAGGGATTAGAGCCTGGGAAGACTTATTTATTGATTGAAACAAGCAGTCCATATGGATTCAGTATCTCTCAAACAGTTGAATTTACTATCGATGATACTGGTGAGATTCAAAAGGTCGAAATGAAAGATGAACTTGTAAAAGGAAGACTAAAATGGCTGAAGACAGGTGAAGTCTTTACAAGCGTTGATACAGGACAATGTGAGTTTGGAAAAATCGAAACACCAGTATTTGAAACAAGAAATATCACTGATGCTCAAATTACGATCTATGCTGCTGAGGATATTACACTAGGTAATAATATTACTTACTGGCAAAAAGATGAAAAAATCCAGACATTAGACAGCAAAAATGAAGCAGTTGAAAGTCAGGATCTCTTGGTTGGAAAGTATTACTATATGGAAACAGTTGTACCATCACCTTTTGTACAGGATAATGAGAAACATTATTTTGAAATCAAAGACAATCAAAATAGTGAAATCCAGATTATTGAAAATGAGCTTGTCAATCACAGAGCTAAGGTCAATATTGATTTAAAGAAAGTTATGGAAAAACATCCTTATTATGCCGATGACTTGAAAACAGCATATGAAGATGTAGTATTTGGTATTTTCACACGTGAAGATGTTAAAGATTATACAGGTGAATTGGGTATAAGCAAAGAAACTATGGTTGCTGTCTCAGCAATTGATAAAGATGGAAAACTTATCAATGTACCTGATCTTCCAATTGGATCATATTATATCAAAGAGCTTGCTACAAATGATAATTATCAGATCGATAAAACAAAGTATGATTTCAAGATAGAATATCAAGGTAAAGACATTAAAGAGATCAATATTGAAATCAATGAAGGTAAAGATATGATGAATAAGTTGAAAAGAACAGATGTCATCATTAGTAAAATCGATAAGATCACAAAAGAACCTTTATCAGAAGTTGAATTTACTTTGTATGATAAAGATATGAATGAGATTATGAAAGCAGTAAGCGATAAAGAGGGGATTGCAACATTTGATGCTCTTCCTAATGGAATTTATTACTGCAAGGAAACAAAAGCTAGAGATGGATATGCTTTATCTGATGAAGTCATCAAAATCGAGCTTGATGGAAATTCTAAGAATAATGAATATCATGTTACGATGACAAATGTTCTATTACCAGCTGATTCTATTGTAAATACAGGAGTACAAACAGGTGATACAACGAATATTGGACTGCTTATCGGTGCAGTAGTGATTTCAGGTGTCTGTGTTCTTGCAACATTGAAAATCAAAAAGAGAAAGAATGGGAAAAAATAAACTCATACTTTTTATTTTGATTCTGCTTTGTGGATGTTCATCAGAAAACGATATTATAAAATTTTCAGATGACAGAAAGATTCAGCTTGGCAGTGAATTCAATAGCTGTACTCTAGTTGAGAAAGTTGGAGATAAAGAAATCACAAAGTTTGATTTGAGATAGATGGAACATCTATCTTCGATAAAACCAAAGTAAGATTGAAAAAAAGTCATTATAAAAATGTGTTTAGTGTTTTTGAGGAATTCCTTCAAGATAAGATTTATTTTTTCAAGCAACTTGAAGAAGAGGAAAAAACTGATTTTTTATGTCGTCAGTATGACAGCAATCTCAGACAGATAAAACTTATTCACATGCTGAGCGATGAAATGAAAGGTGAATAATGAACAGTAATATCAATGCTCCTGAAAGAACAAAGAAGGAAGCAATCATGAAATACTTTGCTGATGCTATAAAAATAGATATTGGACTTATGAATAAGAAAGATCATGAAAACATGGATATGCATATTGATAATATTCTAAAACTGAAAAGCAGCAATGATTTGTATGAAAGAGTCGTTCACTATGTTAAAAAGGAAAAGGATGGTATCAATCAAACCTTTTTTGAACTTAAAGAAATAGAAGTCATCAAAAAAGAAAATAAGTCAGCTATTTCTAAGGCAGAAAACCAAGCGATAGAAGATACTATGAAAAAATTTCTTGAGATAAGACCTGAACAATTTAGAAAAGAAGGTCGAATCCGTAAGAAATATATTGATGAGATGTGGAGAAAACTGTGGATAACAAATATGGTCATAAGAGATTTCCATGAAGTATGCCATTATCTGAAAAGTAATATTGATCAGCCTGAATCTTTTGCTGCTGTAGCTAAAAGATTAGACGAAAAACAATATCGTATTTGTAGAAAACTCTATAGATTTGATGTGGTTTTAGAGCATAACACTCTGAAGGTTAGAAATTTTTCTATAGAAGATGAAGCAGTTCGTGAACATGACCGTTCATTATAGATAAAAAAGGAGGAATGTTTGGAAAGAGTAGTAAGTGTAATTACAAATATTGTTAATGCATTATTGGGATATGCACAGCAGTTAGCATTACCAATAGCTATCTGTATGATTGTTGGTTATCTTGTGATTTCTCAAGTTTCGGATGAACAGAATCAGCAAAAGTATCTAAAAAGGATCAGAACAGTTGGTGCGATTTTATTAGCAGTGTTTCTGGCACCTGATGTTATCAACTGGCTTAGAAGTTTCGTATAATGTTTGACGGTATTTTTGAAGCAATATCTGACACAATCCGATCTATATTGTTTGGACCGCTTGGTGCGGTCCTCAATTGGATCATGGATATTGTAAAAATCATTTTAACGGAGATATCAGGATTTTCATTTATTGATTTAGAATTTATAACAACTTGTTACAATACATGTGTAACTATCGCATTGATAATTTTGCCATTAAAGCTTGTATATGAATGGATGTGGCTGGTAATATCAAATGAAGCAGAAAAATGGTCTAATAAAGTGTTTGCTGTTTTTCAGATCATGGTGATTTTGCTGGCAACTCCACCAATATTAACTCAAGTAGGAACAGCAGTTACATCGATTAATACTGCAATACTTTCAGGAGATGTTGTGTCAGGAGAATCATCGACGAGTGGTGATGATGCTGGCAAAGGTTTTGCTATTTCAATGCTGAGCGCAACGACTAGCTTGAGTTCAGATAAGGCGAAAGAATTTATAGATGATTTCACTGGAGAGAATTTTGACATCAATAAACGTGATGACAATGATGATTATATCTATGATTTTGACTTTATCATGCCACTGTTTATGGGAATAGCAATGTGGGTCATTATCTTTTTTATTGGTCTTCAGATGGCCAGTAGACAGGTCTCACTTGCATTCTTTAAAATTATCACCCCTCTTTGTGCTTTATCTTTGACTAATAAAGAAAATCCAACTGCATTTACCGTTTGGAAAAACAATGTAATAGGTGCATTTTTAATGAACATAGTTCAGATATTCTTATTCCTATTCATGTTCAAATTGCTCGATGGTTTAGGGACTGAAACATCCGGTATAGCGAAACTGTTATTTATCATAGCATTGCTTCTGGTCATCATTGCGATTCCTAATAAAGTAGCAAGCATGATCGGAGGTTATAATGCTGGTATCATGGAGGGTCTTGCAGGTATGCAACAAGTTTTAATGATGACTTCATCTGCTATTACAGCAGGTCATGTTGTTAAAGCGGGTATCGGTACAGCAGGACATGCGATAAAAGGCGGAGGCAAAATATTGGCTAATGCACCTAAGAATATTGCAGCGAAAACAGGTGGTGCAGCTTCAAAGGCAGCTGGTATAGCTGATTCAGTACGAAGCAGTGCTTCACGAGTTCAGGATGCAATGAAATATGGTGGAGGTGTAGCTGGTGGTGCAGCTATCCTTGCAAGTGATGCATTGCATAGTGGTAAAAATAAGGTCAAAGGCAAAGTAGGAGGTCTTGGTCAAGAGTTTAAGCGAGGTAAAAGAGAAGCTGATGTAAAAGCAGCATTCGGAGGAAAAAATCCTCTGATCGTTGGTGATGGGGTACCGCCTAGAAGAGCAGATTCGTCAGGAATCTCTGATGTAAAAGAAAAGCATGATGATCTCCATAAATCAGCTGGTTCATCACTGGAAAAAGGCAGAGCGGACAACAGATTTCAGAAGATAAATACAACGAATCGTTTGAATAAACAAAGAGCCAATAAAGAAAGGAGATTGAAATAGAAAACAATACGATTTATTTTATTCCAAAGCGAAAAATGATCAAAGATAATTTTGTGATTGGATTTTCACTAAAGGAAGTCTTGATGATGGCAGTGTGTGGTGCATTCTGCTTTTTTTTCGTTCAACTATATGATAAAGCCATGGCTTATCAAATGACGATCACGCTTGTGATTTTTATGGGAGCCCTGCTTACAGAGGTACCAACAACACAGCAACGTTTTTTTGATATTTTAAAAAAAGCATTTATCTACATGCTCATACAAAAGACGTATATACAAGATACAAGAAGATAAAAAAGAAAGAAGGTCATATTGAATTTTTTAATAGAACTTATTCTATTATTGATGCTTATACAACTGTTCTATAGGGAAAGAAAGTTAAATGAACAACTTAAAGTAAAGAATCAGAGAGAAAATAAGAAATCAGTTGTTATAGATATATCAGACGAGGAAGTAACACCGGCACTGATACAAAAAATTACAAGCTATAATCTGAATCTAAAGAAGAAACTCTTAGTATTGGTTGAAACAGAAAATGAACAAGAAATCAGGGATATCATTGATCAGATAAAAGCGAATGGAGAATTTATCATACATCTTTTTGAGTATGACGATAGTATCCGTCATCATATAAATCCTGAATGTGAGCAAGAGTCGAATCAGTTCAATGAAAATCAAAGAATAAAATAGGAAGTGATTTCTGATCTAAAAGGATTTAGACCTCGACAAGGTAGGATGGATGTATGATGAAGTTATTTTCAAGATTTACTGATCCTAAGAATCCATCTAAGAGACAGAAAAGAAAAAACCAGTCTGATAGTAGAGAATTTCTGAATTTGATCATAGATGAGGAAAATGAAACGATTCAGATTGCTGATACAAAAGAATATATTGGAGCTATAGCAGTTTCACCAATCAACATATTTGGTATCCGGGAGAAAGAACAGACGAAGTTTATCAATGTATTCGAATCATTTGTAAACAATAAGAAATTTACAAATTATCAGATATATTCCAGTGAAACTGGATCGGATATTAATACATATACTCAGCAGCTGTGTGCCTTGCAGAAGCCATTGACATTAAGCAATGAACATGATCGCAAAAGATTTGAGATCGTAGAGGAAGAAAAGAAATATATTAATACGCAGACAGGTAATAGAGATCTTGTTGATAAATATTTTTATATCATTTTCAGAAATGCAAGCCTAGAAGAACTGAATAAGATTAAGCACGATGCGATGTATTTATTTAAGCAAATGTTTTCAACGCGTGATGTTGATTTCTATGAACACATCCAAACAATTTATAGATATTTCAATCCATATAGGAGTCTATATGAAAGAAAGGAAATCACTTCTCTATCTGATTTAAAAATCTGTGATTATATTTCACCCGTTGGAATTGCTCTTGGAAAGGATGGACTCTCTCAGTATGTATTTGTTGATGGAGTGTACTGTAAAACATTTCATGTATACTCATATCCTGATTTTCCTTTTTTTGCTTGGCTAAGCTATTTGACAGGTTTTAAAGGAGTAGATTTTTCACTGCATGTTCAGGATTGCGACAATACTAGATTGATAAAAACCTATGACAAGCAATATAACAATATTTGTAAAAATTATGATAAGGCAACAAAAAGAAGTGAACAGGAAAAATTGAAAAATGATATGGAATCAGTTGAACTTATGATTGAAAACCTTTCTAGAGCAACCAAAAAAGCCGTAAGTTTTGTTGTTACATTAAGATTAGAAGCCTCCTCTTTGGAAGAATTGACAGAGCTTGAAAATATTCTGGTACAGGAGACTAGTAATCTGGATATGCTGATTCGACAGGGATTCTTTGATCAAAAGAAACTATTTTACTCATCTGCTCCATTGGGATATAGCAATATTCAGGAGTATTCAAAAGATGTCGTATGCAATGTTTTAAGCTGGGGATTTCCTTTTGTCTTTGAGTCATTATCTGATGAAAATCTGCCTATTCTGATTGGCAATTCACGCAGTATGGGTGGGGCAATCTTCTATAATCATCTAGTCAAATCTAAATCACGAACAAATAGTAACGAGGTCGTATTTGGCTGTACTGGCAGCGGCAAGACATATTTTCTGATGTACCTGATCCTGCATAGATTTGCTCGTGGAATGAAGCAGATCATCATAGACGTTGAAGGAAAGCAGATGAATAAATTAACAAAACATCTTGGTGGTGAAGTCATCAACTGCAGTAATGGAGTTTTAGGGATCATCAATCCATTACAGATAAGAATCACAATCGACGATGATGACAGCGGAGATAAAGTACCTCTTCACAGGATATTTCCACTTGCTGGGCATATCCAATTTTTAAGAACATTTTTTGGAATGTATTTTACTGGTCTTGACAGAATCCTGCTAGCAGAAGTTGAAGATGCTTTGGAAGAGTTATATAGACAATGGGGGTATTCATTTGAAACTACAGCAGAAGAAATCATCAATAAAAAACCAGATGAATTTCCTATCATGAAGGATTTGTATGATATCATGGTAGCCCGTTTTGAAAAAGCCGATAAGAATAATCTTGAGAAGAAAAACAGGATGGAGATTGCAAAGAACTTTATCAGGAGAATGGCAATAGGTGCAGATAGTCCAATGTTCAACGGTTATACAAATATATCATTGGATAATGATACGATATGTTTCAATCTTGCTGGTCTGCAAAACAAAGATACTACAGTACTGAGAACACAATATTATAATATCTTGAGTTATGTATTGACTGAAATTATCAGTGGAAGATTTAAAAAGTGGATTCAGATTTATGAAGATGAATGTCATATTCTTCTAAATAAAAATATGCCTGAAGTCATGCAGTTCCAGAAATTGCTGATCAAGGTCATAAGAAAGTATAATGGTGGTCTGACAACTTCCACACAGGAAGTCGCTGATATGCTGAATGAGTCGGTAAAAGAATTTGGTGCTGCTCTAATAGGAAACAGTAACTATAAATTTTTCTTTAAACAGGAGTCTGAATCAATCCAGTATCTGAAAACATCTAAAATTATTAGTGAGAAAGATGCGGATTACTTACAATATTGCGAGATTGGACAATGCCATATGGTGCTCGGTGGCAACGCATTGCAGATTGAGATTTTACTTCCAAATAAGGATAAAGAATTGTTTGACAGTTTTCTATTGAATGAGCAAAGAAAATGACGAATCTGGGATTAAATGAGCTAAAAAAAACATTAATGGCTTTAGCTCTACCTGTTATATTTATTATCCTTATTCTTCTAATTACGATGAGTGCTTTTAGTGCATCATCAAGTGAAAAATTCAGTTCTGTGAATGGACTTCTTGCAACAGAAGAAGGTCAGAAACTTTATAATGAAGTTTGGAAAAAACCACTTCAGGAAGTATATGAAGAAACTCATGTCAGTGTACATATTGCATGGGTGTTTGTCCCATCCATCATGATCGATGATCCCTATTCTATATCGCATGACAGAGCAAAAGAAATCATTATGCTTGCACTTGATAAAGACAATGAAGTTTATAAGGAAACGGAATTGAAAACATATGTGGAACGTCTTATACAAGAACCAGAATTTAAGGCATTGGACAGTGAAAGAGTAATTGAAATCATATCTGAAAATGTGGATGAAGCAGATCTTACCACAATAGGAAACATTCCAAAGGATTTAGAAAAATATTTAAGATTAGAAACATCTTTACCGGTTACAGGATGGTCAGGCATTGGAGAAGTTGGAATGTATAATCCATTCGGAGAATGGCGAATGCATCATGGAATGGATATCGCAGTTCCTATTGGAACACCTCTCTATGCGGCAATGGATGGAACTGTTGAAGTTGTTTATTATTCTGAAAGTGGAGGCAATACGTTCATGATGCGAAATGGAACATTGGTAGTAATATATTGTCATATGCGTGAACTATCTTTTAAGAAACCAGGAGATACCGTGAAGCATGGAGAATTAGTAGGTTATACAGGTTCAACTGGCAGAGTAACTGGACCGCATCTACATTTTGAAACATGGTCTACAGATTTACCAAACTTAAGAGAAGGATTCAATCATACATCAGAGATTTTTTTCAATCCTAGATTGATATGGAAATTCGAATAAAACAAATGGAGGAAACAGTTAAAATGGAACAGATTTTTAAGTTGGCAGTATTAAAAAAATTATATGATTATATAGAAGAACTCAGCACGAAAAAGGCATTGAATAAAAAAGAGTGTGAATTTGTAAAAGAATTTTTAGATGAAAACTATTCAATCATCTATAATGAAATCTGCATTCAGAATAGAGAAGATGCATATGTAAAAGATAACAAAGGTCGTAAGATTTATGTACCCACTTCTATTGCAGATGATTGTGTAATTGTACAGGAAAAGGTTAAAATTCCTTGGCATTTGGATGATACCTTTATCTCGGAGAAAAGAAAATGAGAAAGATAATTTATTTTTTTCTGAGGAGAAATTGTTTGGTTTATATTTATGATCAGGAAAGGAGAAGCTAGTGGAATTATTTAGCTGGTGTACATCTGATACTCGGAAAAGTATCGCTGTAGAGATGAATGGCTATCCAGACTGCCCTAAAAAAGTATATCTTTTGAATCCGTTTGGAAAGCCATATGTTGAAAGCAATTATGATGGATATGGAACCTTTGAAGGCAGAGATGTTTATGCTTTAGTGGCGCAATGGAATTTTCCAGAATTGTGTAAAGATGAGAATGGTGAATGGTATGCAGATGAGGAAATAAGAGATATAGGGATTGATTATTCATGTTATGATAGAGATCATGTCAAACTTAAATATCCAATCAAGATTGTTGAAAAAGAGTGCAGTTATGAAGATGCAGCCATTAGTCCATCATGTCCATATCAGGGTTACTTTTATGAAGAAGATATGTCAGAAGTTGAAAAGGCATTTCATAATCTTGATAAAGAAGTTGCTAAGTGGAAAAGAGAACAGGCAAGAAAAAAACAGAAGGAAAGATTAAAATAATGGTAAAAATAGGAGGTGAAAATTGAGTAAGTCAAAAGAATTCTTGAGGGTATATGAATGCGAAGGATTCAGAAATCCATCCGTATTCAAATGTGAAATTGAGAGCAGTCCAAAGAACATAGCTGCTTTTATTGCAAGCGCACCTTACAATAAAGATTATGCACTTTATGATAAAACTGATTATCAAGTATTGACGACTATGGGAAAATTTGCTGATTTAATCGAGGATCCGCTTTTAAGGGAACAGATACTGAAATATTTGATTCCTATGCAAATGGGAGAAGCAAAGATTCCCAAAGTTAAATACAAGGAATTGGTGAGAAATAAAGGTTTTGATGAAAGGGGAAGGTGAGAAAATATGTATCATGATTTGCGATTGGTGATGTGGGTCTAGATACAATGTTCCTATGTTAAATGATATGCAATACAATCGTATTTTTAAATGTATCGATGACACATTTTCGAGCATCATAAAATATAAGGAGAGTGCATCATATGGCAGTAACCAATGATTATGCACTATGGAAATGTTGCATACGCATAAGAAGCAGTCTATTTTTCATTGTGTACGATACAGCATATTTTATGGTACAAAGCATATAAATGCTTATAAATAAAGGTAAATCTTGCTACTAGCTAGATGTTCAGATGAAAGAGAGTGCATCAGTGCGCTCTCTTTCCTTATCCTGCTAAAATGCTAATTAAGTATTTTACTTTGATTGAATTCATTTGTTTGATATTGTATGATATTCTCAGAATTAGATCAAATAGACTGTTGAGGTGAAATGAATGTCTGATGAAACAGCATATGATGAGATATATGCAAGATTAGTTTTAGAGTATTTTATGCCAGATTATTTTAATAATTTGATAAGAAAAGATAAACCAGATTTACAAGGTAGAAACATTGGAATTGAAGTGACAACTGCTGTTCCTCGACGAAATTTAGAATTAGATGGTATATATTCAAAATTAAATTCAGGAGTGATAAAAAATGAAAAAGCAGCTTTGAATCGAATTGAGAAAAATAGAGGACGATTACAAAATGGAATTCTTTCACATCCTGTAATGAACGATGATTTTGAAAATATACTCACTTCTCACAAGAATAAGTTAGAAAAACTCAATAGCGGTAACTATACAATTTTTAAACAGCAGTGTTTATTTATTACAGATTGGATACTAGCAAGTGACGAAATGTGCAAACAAGCTTTAGATGACTTCGTTAAACAACAACTAAATTATAAAATTAAATTTGATGTGATTATTGTATGCGTTCCTTCAAACTTATATATTTTTGATTTAATGAAATATAATGTTAAATGCATTGAATATCCTTCTGATATTCAATATACTCTTGCTAATGAAGCAGAGAGAAAAGTTCATAAAACACATTGTATCAATAATAATTAATAGGACAGTTATATTTGGTGGCTGTAATAGTCAAGTATATGATTGTAATACTAGTTCAAATATAAAATTACAATTTTTATTTTTGGAATATATCTATAGAAGCGTGTGAAAAATATTTGTAATGAAAGTGAAGAAATCATATGGTATAATGGGTGTTAATAAAGAATTGATAAATTAAAGAGGATGGTGAGAAAAGATGGAATTCAGATTAATGAATAAAGATACAACGGTCTTGGACTTTTTATATGATGAAGAAACGCATAATATAGATAAAGTGATTAATTTGATCCATCCAGAATATGCACCTTTAGGTATCATAGACTATAAGACTGGAATCTCAAGAAAGTCTTTCAATAACTGGTGGAGAGATAGAGCTATTCCTGCGTCACGAAGCAAATTTAAAGAGGTGTTGGAAGAATTAGACATCACCAATTCGATTGAGTTATTAGAGAGATGTTTTGGTTTGAGTTTAAGTGATCAGTATTGGATAAAAGAGAAGGAGTCATCTGCAACTTGGGAAAAAGTGAATTTCTTTACTAATGATTTTAGTGAAGATATGGGAAAACTTTTGATGGGCGAAATAGAATATACTGATAGCATCGATATGTTCAGCCCAGATAATTCAAGTGATGGAAATCTCAGAAAGAAATGGAAAATAATCAATGGCAAGAGATGTCTGATTAAGAGTGGGAACACACTAAACAATCAGGAACCTTATAACGAAGTTATTGCGACCAAACTGTATGAGAGAATTTTAAAAGAAGATGAGTTTGTACCTTATTGGTTGATAGAAGAAAAGGGAATCGCTTATTCTTGTTGCGAAACGATGGTCAGTGAAAACGAAGAATTAGTGCCCGCCTTTTATATTGATGCCACAAAGAAATTACGAGGAAGTGAATCTTTGTATGATCATTATATAAATGTATGTTGTGAACTTGGAATTCCTGATGCAAGAACGAAAGTCAATAAGATGCTGGTATGTGATTATATACTTGGAAACTATGATCGTCATTATCGTAACTTTGGCGCAATCAGAAATGTCCTTGATTTAAAATGGAAAAGAATAGCGCCCATATATGATAGTGGTAGTTCATTGTGGGCAACCACACCTACACAGTTGATTGGTACAACATATAAGAGTAAGCCATTCAAAGCAAAGGCAGAAGAACAGCAACATCTGGTAGATGATTTGTCTTGGCTAGATAAAGATAAATTATGCGATTTTGATAAATCTGTTTATGAGATACTTGATAAAAATCCTTTCTTGGATGAAGAGAGAAAATCAGCAATCTCTATTCAGGTCAAAAGTAGAATTGAAAAAGTTATTGAAAGACAGGCAATCTTAAATAGAATAAATGAAAGATCAAATAAGAAAGAGATTCGAGAAAGATAGTAGATGTGAGCAGAAAGGCATGTGAAAAATCAATGAATATATTAGAAGTTTTGAAAAATTCGAAAAGTTATTTTGAAGATTTTATATCAAGAAGTACTTATCACAGCAATGCAATTGAAGGAAGTACATTAAGTTTTGCAGAAACATATGCGCTTTTATTTGATAATAAACATAGTAAGATTGAACAAGCAGAGGCTAAAGAAATTTATGAAGCTATCAATCATAAATATGCTCTGAATAAGGTTATCAATCGTGTTGAACAAAAAATTTTCTACATGGATGAAACATTCTTAACGGAAATTAATAAAACAATCAATAATAATATTTTGTTTGTTGGTGGATATAGAATGGGTCCAATCCGTATAAGAGGATCTGAAAAGAAATTTCCATTGCCTAAGGATCTTGATGCGGTCATGAATGATTATTTTGAAAGGTATAATGCACTGTTTCAATCAGAAGTTCACATGAAGGATATTGCAAAAATGCATTTGGATTATGAAAATATTCACCCCTATCCAGACGGCAACGGTCGCACAGGAAGGTTGATGATAAATTATATTTTACTCGCTGCAAACCAAATTCCAATTGTAATTCCCTTTGAATCTCGAAAACATTATTTGAGCATGATGGAGGATAATGATGTGGATGGTTTAACAAAACTGTTCGTGCAGCTGCAATCAAAAGAATTTGAAAGAGTACATGATTTTATCGAAATGGACAAAGAGCAATCACGACAACTGAATAAGAAAAAAGATGATCTAATTCGATAAATAAAAATGAATCAAAGAGGAAAGCAAATGCTTTCTTTTTTTTAACCCACGAAAGAAATGGAGGTATGCAGTATTATTTAGTAGCAAATATGGATAAAAAGCAATATATACAGAATGATGGATTTTTCAAATTGATGGAGTGGTCGTACAATAGAAATCCGACTGTCTTAAAATTAGAAGAACTGATCAATGGAGAATGGAAAGGAGATCGAGTATATGTAATTGGTGATTATGCGGATAGTGAATGCGCTGATTATCATGCAGATGTTATTCGAAAAATCGAAAAAGAGTTTCTTGATGGAAGCGATATGGCCTTATATGATTATGTAAGATACGGCTTTCGAAGAATAGATAGCAGCGGGGATATTAACAATGAGTATCGTTATATTTTCAATCATAATACACATCAGTATGTGGATATGGAACATTGCCCACTGAGGGTAAACGCAAGTCCTTTTGAAGAACATGGTAAATGGTATCATGCCACGATTGCGCCTTTACCTCTTTTATTGACTTTAGGCAATGGATTAGGCGGTGGTGATTATCGAGGCAATAATGACCATTTGGTAGGTTCATGGGCAAAGGATACAGATAAAATTGAAATCAGTGAGGAAATGAAGTATCCGGTATATAAAGAATTTCGGCCTGAGTTTTATGAAGGTAGATTAGTCCCTTATACAGAAAAGGAAAAACGTATTAAGATGATGAAGCAGAATTCTAAAACAAGAAAAGAATATCATTCAAGGTAGGATGCTGTAATGGAATATAAAATACGTGGTAAGCAGAAAAGAGCCTTAGATACTTTTACAGTCAAGATGCTGACAGAGGGTGTCTTTATATCTGTGGATGGCAAAGATATCACAGTAGATGATTTCTATAAAGGTTATATCGTAACCAGAGAAGATGCCCAATTGCTTGAAAATTTAGAAGAAGTTTATATGCTAATGAATCTAAAAGATGAGAACTTCAATGAGGTTTTCGATAACAATCAGGAACATAATAAATGGACTGTATTTGAATATAATTTTGGAGGACCAGAAACATATCAGCATTCAATGAGATGTGAGCATCAAAGAGCAAAAGCCATGACTGAAATCATAATGGAAATTTTGAACGAGAGAAATCTGGGAGATCATTACACTTGTCAGACAGAACTTGGAAATGATGCTAAAATCACTTTAATAAGAACAGATCCCAATATTAGACGTAGCTGCGATGATGTATTAAAAGCAAAAGATTATGAATCTCTACATAAGAAAACTATCATGTATTGCGATTGTGATGATTCAAACCTAATTCATGAAAAAGAAGTCGAAACGATTTTTGATAGTTTATATGAAGCTCCATTATTCCATTCTGCTTTGATTATACGTGAGGAAAATATGGACGTAGCACATAAAACTAAACCTGCTAAATATTACATATTAGATGGAATAAACGAACTTGATGAACATTTATTCAGCTATGATTTTAAAAATGGCTGTGATATTGGAATCAGCAAGGAAGGTACTTTAGCGATTGCTATTTATGGAAGTGGATATGAGTATAAAGGTGTTGTAGATTTTGATAAAGTCCTATTGCATATTGATCCTGTGATAAATTCTGTGGGAATTGAAGAATTTGGAGAAATTACGAAAGACAAATATGATTCGTTGTCTATGTTGCGGAAGGACGCTAGCGTTCAGCTGTACTCCATAAAAGATAAAGTGAAGAAAGAAGTAAAAAAAATGTATCGGAAAAAACAAAAGGATTATGAGAAAAGGAGATGATGAATGAAAGTTTTAATTGTTGAACCCAATAAAATCCCTTATGAAAAAAATATAGAAAATAATTTAGAGACATTGCAGGAAATTGTAGGTGGGATGATTCAGATAACATATCCTTATGAAGATCTTGTAGGAATTGTCTGTAATGATGAAGGGAAGTTAATGGGCTTGCCATTAAATAGAAGTTTGCCAGAAAGTGCTGATATTATTGCCGGTACTTTTATTATTTGTGGATTGAGTGAAACAGATTTAGCATCCTTGAATAAAGAACAGATTGAGAAGTTCTATAACAGATTCAAGGGTCCAGAACAGTTTATGATAGGAAGAGAAGGAGTTGGAGTAATTAAGCATCCTGCTCCTGATTATAAAGAATTTTGTAAATTAAAGAATAAAATTATAGATCGTGAACGCTGATCTTAAATGAAGGAGGTTGGAAATAAAAGACACTAGTTTTGAACTTGGTGATGTAATCAGGACCTTAAGAATGAGACTAAAAATGAAGCAGGAAGATCTGGCAGAAAAGACCGGATTACCTCGTTCAGTGATTTCTTCACATGAAACAGGTAGACGCAAACCATCGAAATATCATATTCAACGATATAATATTGTATTTGGATGCGATATAACTAATTTTGTTCCTAATAATACCAGAGAGACAATGGTTACTAAAACTATTCGATTGCCGCCAGCATTATATTCACAACTCCAAAAGGAAGCTGAAGATAATGAAATGGAAGTTTCCAAGTATATCCGCTCTCTACTTGAAAAAGGAGTACATGAAGATTACATTACGAAATCAATGGATACATTAGTAATATTATTGCAGGAAGCTATTGGAAGAGAACTTAAGAAGCAGCAAAATAAAGAAATTCCAATCAGCCTATTACAGATAATATTCATGATCAGGTATTTAATGAGGGATAGCTTGCACATGAGCAGTATTGAATTACAGGAAATTGTAAACGATGCTAAAGATATGGCAAGAGATGAGTTTTATAGAAGTAAGTCGAAGGGAGATTAGGCAGTGATATATGAAAAAGAGTAATATAAAGTTTGAAGCAACTGGACTTTCAGATGAATTGAAATTTGCGATGATAAACATGATGAAGTATATGGTGAGCAATGATTGGTTTAGTGGGGTTTCTAATAATGAAGCGTTTCATTGGTTAAGCAGTGGAACAGGACTATCCGTTGATTTTATAAAGGACCTCGTTGGTAATCAATCGCTTTATGATGAGAAATTCAAAGCTGGACGTGTAGCAAATCCCTTTAAAGAGTATGAAGAACAAAAGCCGAAGGATAAACGATTGAAAAGTGATTTGATCAGGTAAATGTAAAAAGGCTGAATGAGAGGAGTGTTTGTTGACACAAAAGAATGAAACTGTGGTACTAAGCAGTGATGATTTGATTACAGAGAGAAACATAAAACTACTGCATGCAATACCAATATTGAAATGCAATGAAAAAGATGAAAATCTGCATATGAAAGAGGTAGATAAGATTTACGAGAAATTATCTAGTATGAGTAAATTCAAGAACAAACTTGCAGTCAGAGTTGAGCATGTTGATGTAGCACATAAAAATAAAAATGATAATTACTATTTAGTTGATGGCATTCAAGGATTTGAAGAACTTATAGAATGTCATGATATAAAAAATGGTGGTGACTTTGGATTTTGTGATGGCACTTTGATATCTGCAATTTATGGGCAGACTTATGAATATGAAGGCGTATTTGATTTTGTAAAAGACATCTTTTATGTGAATCCCACACTTACTCTGTGTGAATCTGGGACTATTACAAAGGAGTTTTATGAAGAACTTCATAAAGTAACAGTAACTGGTGAAATGCATAAACTTAACAAGATGATCTCTACCATGAGTAAATCGATGTGTAAAACAAACAGCGAAAGAAACAGATGAGCAAACTGTTTTTTAATACAGAGTATAGAGCATTGAGTTCTGTTGCAGATTATATGAAAATGGTTGATTATTTTAATCGAGATGATCGTGCGGACAAAACTCTATTAGAGCAAGAGCAGAATCAGAAGGAAGATCCGGAGGACATGTTTTCCTACTATTTCTATAGAAAAGGCAGTAGTGGTGGATTTGACTTTAATGGAGATAAATCATATGAAGATATAATGGAAGAATATCAAACATATCGTCCGAATTATATCTGGAGAAGCATCATTACTTTTACAAAGGAAGATGCAATAGATTTTGGTTTAAAATCTAAAAAGGATTTTGCTTCCGTAACAAGAAGGGTCGTGGTCAAGATGGCACAAATAAAAAATATTCCCTTGAAGGATGTCTGCTGGGCAGGATTTTATCATACCAATACGGATAATCCTCATGTTCATTTTTATTTCTATGACCGCAGAAATCCATTAGAACATAATCTCTTTAGCAAAAAAGATATTACAAATATAAAAGCTACCATAGCTAGAGAAGTGATTGACAGAACTCTTTTACTGAAAGATAAAGAAGATGCATCAAGGAAACTTCTATTAGATACTAGGAAAATATTGAATGACGAGATACTTTTAAAAAATCTAGAAAACTATCAGGTCAAAAGATCATTTGACAGCAGTATGTTCATACATCCAAAGTATAAATTAAAAAAGAATTTCTTTGATCAGCTACTTCATTTGAATGAAATTCTGCCATCCGATGGTCGATTATCTTATAATTCATATGTATTAAATCCTTATAGAAATGAAATAGATAAGATGATTGCTATCATCTTGAATAATGATGCATTGAAAGACGATTTTCGTATATATTGTAATCATTTGGAAAAGGTACACCAAAGCAATGAAGAATTATATGGTGCCGGAGTAAGACAGAATGACTATATAAACGATCAGACAAAACGAATATACTCATCAGTTGGCAACGCTATTTTGAAAATGATTAAAAGTTTTAGAGCATCATGTGAAGTTGATCCAAATTTGAGATACATTAATTATTTTCCATCTGGTGAATTAAAAAAACAGTATTCAAAAATGATAAAACCGTATGGCCATGATCTAATGAAATATAGTATCAGTTCTCTATGTCATGAAATATCCTTACTTAAGAGAATGAGTAAAGTTAGAGAAAGAAGCCAGATGCAGATGCTCAAACAGATTAGAAAAGAGCAGCGTCAAAAAGAAAATGAAGAAAAGGAAGAGGTGGAACATGCTTCATAATGACATGAAGTATATCATGACACTAAAGGACAATATAAATCAGTCATCAATGAAAATCTTTGATTATAATGAATTATATTGTTTGTATTTTAATTCTAGAAGAGAGGAAATCTGTGATTTTCTTTTGGATAGTTCATTTTTTGTGTACTTACAGGATGAGACAATAAGTATTGTAAATATTCGTAAGGAATGTATAGATAGACTTATGAGAAATCTATATTTGGATATCAGTGATGGGATGATAGACAGGGAATTTGTCCTTTATTACAGCAGAGGAATAAATAAATTTCTGTATTATTGTTCTAGACACAAGTATACCAAAAACAATCGTACAAATCGTTATGTGATTCATTATCTGACACATAAACTGAATACAAAAAGGAGGTAGTATTGAGTAGCAAACTAATAAAAAATAGACTTTTTATTGATCTGATTCATGGAAAAAAATTTAATAAAGGGCAGCGCGAAGCTATCAGAAAGGCAATTGATAGTGGACTTTTAAATGTTGAACTCAACAGAATCGCTAAAGAAGGATATAGTAAGGAACATATAGAGCAGTTCACTAAGTTCCTTAAGAATAATAATTACTCTGATAATAAGATCCTATTTCAAATGTTTAATGATGAAAAAACAGATCATAAAATCCTTGATCAAGTAAATAAAGGACTGAAAGATGGACTTAGTGAAGAAGAAATTCTTCTTTATGCTGTACCAGATAAATTCACAGTCGAGCAGATGAATGAATTACGTTTATTCATAAAGCAAAAAGAATATTCGACAGAATATTTTGATTTTATCTTTGATTCAGATCTAACGGCTGAATCGATGAAGATGGTCAGAGAAGCAGAAAGTATGGAAATACCAATAGAAGAAATTAATACATTCGATAAGACATCTGAACTATATCCAACGATGGTAAAAGCAATATGTGATGGTATATTGCCTAACGAGGTACAAATGATTTTAGAAGTTTCAGACAAAAAGGATGTATTCGATTCGATTGTGAATGGTTACAGTGTTGGCTTATCGGATGATGAGATTTCAGCATGCCTTGAAACTGATGATTATTCACATCTGCAATTTCATCTTGATATCATGGCTGAATGTCATGATGCTACTTTTGTTAATAAAATTATGAATATATCTGAAATGCAGAGAAGAAATATTTTAGGCTCATTTAAATCTGAAAAAAGTTATTTTGGGTATCTTATGCATATTCATGAGACTACTCAGATGAATAAAGAAGACCAATATGAGGTCTTTTTATCAGATTGTGGGAAATTGGATGACCAGAAAGTATTGACTGATCATACCTATTTAAATTCATTTACTGACAAAGTTTTATCTGATCCAAAAAAAGTAGAGAAACTGAGAGTAAAAGCTTATTTATTGGATGCAATAAGTGCGGATTATAAATTTTCAGCTTTACCAGATATGCAGGATATCACTGCTGTGATAAAGAACAAACTTCAAGAGAAGTATAAGGATCTCATAATAAAAAATGAGGATCTTCAATTTTTTCTTTCCAAAATGAATCAAATAGATGAGCTCTTAGAAAACCATGTTGGTGAAATAAAAAATGAAAATGGGTATCTTGTCTTTTATATGAAGGAGAATTTCGAAATCCAATTGAAAGAGTATAAAAATTATTATGATCTTGATAAAATTCGCATATGTTATGCAGAAAATAAGTACTGTGAATTTCCAAAAGGAAAAATTGAAGAACTGGAAAAAGAAACAAGAAAATTATATATGAATGAACACGCACAAATACCTTCTGTAAGTAAATCAAGGGAAAGGATGGATATTGAAAGATAAAATTACAACGTTATTGGTCATGTCTTTTTTGAATTTATTCCTAATGCCTATGATAACAGTCTATTTATTTGATTGTTTCATGTTTGAACTTCAGGATTTTTACTATTATTTGAATATTGTTTATATCTATGGAAAACTATTTTCCAACATAAAATACTTAGTTGTATGGCTATGTTTAGATGGAATGATAATCATGTTGATGAGCAGGAAATTAGCATCACTACATAATAAAGATGAACATGGCAGTGCCAAGTGGGCTGATCAGAATGAAATAAATCGTATATTCAATAAAAGGGTTTTATATCGAGATGGCATGAAAGGTGGAAAAGAGACTGTAGGAGGAATGGTAGTTAAGAAAATTGGGCAGGCAGTCTGGTATGAATATCAATGTATACATTCCATTGTGATAGGAACCACAAGCTCAGGCAAGACTCGAAAAACGCTTATTCCATCTATCATGATTGCAGCACAATCAAAATTTAAAGATATCAGAATCATAAAGATTCGAACTATGAATGATAAGGCGTATATAAAATATCATCAAAGAAGAACATTTATCGAAGAATTCTGTATATTTGGAAAATACCCACTGTATTCTGCTGAAAAATGGAAATGTAGAACGATATCTAACCTTAGAAGTTTTTTGCATTTACCTACAGCAAAACTCATTGTTAAGAAATTGAAGGATGATGTAGATCTGAATAAATATTTTGATATAGAGAATCTAAAGGATATCGAATTGGATTTTTCATGTAAGGGTGCAGGAGAAATAAATGAGAAAAATATCTTCACATCCACAGGACTTGGAAAGGCAAAAATCAAGTTAAATCTGACGATAAATAAGGATTCGTTTTTTTGTAATGATCCTAAAAAGGAACTCTATAAAATGTTTAAAACATATTTGGAGAAACAAGGATATCGTGTATATCTTCTTAACTTGCGTAAGCAATGGACGGGAGATCAGTGGAATCCCATGTCATCGGTCATTAGAAGTCTCAATGAGAACAAGATCGATGAAGCAGATATGTTTGCTAAAGACATTGCAGCAGCATTATGTCCAGAATCCAAGATGTCTGAAAAAATATGGACAGACGGAGAAAGAGCAATCATAGCCGCTTTGATTTTGGCTGTAGCAGGTGCAGACTGTCCGGAAAATCAGAAAAATCTTTATACGTGTTATCAGATTTTGTCAACATTGGGACAGCCCGATGAAGATGACCATGTACCATTGAATGATTATTTTAATAATCTTCCAGTTGGACATATTGCTAGAACTGCATTTGGACCTGCATCTCTGGCTACAGATAGAACAAGAATGAGTTTTTATGTATCTGCATGCGCTACTTTAGGGATGTTTTCTAGTGTGCTGGTTGCCAAGCAGACAGCTGTTTCAAGTTTTGATATTACACAATTTTCAAATGAACCGACAGCAATCTTTCTTGTTAATCCAGATGAGAAAACAAATATGGATAGCATGGCCAATTTATTCATAGATGAAATTTATCGTGTATTATCTATTGAGGCAAATAAAACAAATGGGCGACTTCAAAGAAGATTTCATTATTTTTGGGATGAAACTGCGGCTTCTGGAAAGCAGGCAGATTTTGGTAAGAAGTTGAGTATTGCAAGAGGAAAGAATATTCAGTTTCACCTGTATTTACAGGATTTTGGACAATTGGAAGAGATATATGGGAAAGAGATGACTGCAACAATTAAGGCCAACTGCAATCTTATGATTTATATAAGTACACAGAATCTTGACACAGCAAAAGAAATAAGCGATAAAATTGGAAATAAGACTATAGAAACAGAAAGTGTTAGTGAACAGACAGGAGAGTCTGTTTTTATTATGCCACATGGCAATATAAGTCGCTCATTGATGGCTCGCCCCTTAATGAATGCCAATGAGCTCATGAAGCTGGATGACGGTAAAGCAATCGTTATACGAATGAGAATGAATCCAATGCTGACAGATCTGGAAGACTGCTCACAATATGATTTTTATAATGAGCTTGAATATTATCTTGATGAACCGGTTAGGAATGATGGAGTCTTGATTGCGTATATTCCAGATATAGATGCTGTAGATGAACAGGCATATGACAACTATAGAATAAATAGAAAAATGTAAGTAGGAGAGTGAATGAATTACAATTTAATTCTTATAAAGAACAGAGGTATCGTTGGATGAAGAATTATTGCTATATGACCGCCTTGAGATTATTCGGAATGTAATTGCAAAGTATGGCGAGGAAAATTTTTATTTGTCTTTCAGTGGCGGAAAGGATTCCACAGTACTCCATCATCTAATAGATGAAGCATTACCAGGGAATGTGATACCAAGAGTATATTGCAATACAGGCATCGAATATGAAATGATTGTTAGTTTTGTTAAGAGTATGCAGCTGGAAGATAGCAGGATCGTTATTATCAAGCCATCAAAGAATATCCATGCAGTGTTAAAGGAATCAGGGTATCCATTCAAGTCAAAAGAACATTCACATGTAGTTGCGGTATATCAGCATAGTGGTTTAGGTAATACAGTGGATCGTTACTTAAATGACAATAGAGGAAAGTTTCATTGTCCCAATATTCTGAGATACCAGTTTGAAAACAATTTTACATTAAAGGTAAGTGAAAAATGCTGTAAAGTATTAAAAAAAGATCAATTTGAATCGTGGCAGAAAGATAATAAAAGGCCTATAACGATCACTGGCATGATGGCTGAAGAAAAAGGACTTCGCGAAAGCATAAAAGGCTGTATCATCACAGATAAGACTGGAAATTTAAAGAAGTTTCACCCTCTATTGAAAGTCACAAGAGAATGGGAAGAATGGTATATAGAAACTAGAAAAATCAGATTATGCGATTTATATAAGGAGCCTTATTGTTTCAAGCGTACTGGTTGTAAAGGGTGCCCATACTCATTGGATTTGCAGAAGCAACTATGTACAATGGAACTCCTGCTACCAAAAGAAAGAGCTCAATGTGAGTTGATCTGGAAACCAGTATACGATGAATATAGAAGACTTGGATATAGATTATCAAAAAATGAAAAAAGGAAATTATTCTAAAGAAAGAAGAGGAGTTAAAAAATGGCTAGAATAGGAAAAACTATGATTATGAATGTAATTGAAAATGAAATAAAAAAAGATTCAGATGTCGTATATGATGGAAATATTATTGGTAAGATTTCCACACGAAAAGGAGAACAGCAAGAAATCGAATTATACATTAAGAAATTCTATAAGAGGGAATTGGTCAAAGAAGCTGAATTACTTTTGACTACTTTTGGTGTTGTCTTTGATAGAAGTGTTAGAGATGAAGAGCATATCGTATTTCTTCTTCATACGTTGCAAATGCTAAATGAACTGGAAGAAACGTATCAGGATATCTGTGAATCATCTAAATGTACTTATTGCTTACTCATATCATATAAAGATGGGGGAGTGGCTTATCTGCCTGCTTCAAACGAAAAATGTTTGGAAAAAGTTGAAGATATCATGAGAAAGGATCATATGATAGAGTTTACTCTGATTATAAATAAACATATCTTCGATATTCAGCCTGACAGACATCTTGCACAGGATTACATCTTGATGCATCTATGTAGCTGATATCAATATCATAAAATAGCTATATAAAAGAAAGCTAACTATATATAAATCAAGTGATTTTTGATAATTAGCTGAAATGTTTTTTAGTTCTTTGAAAAGTGAATTTTGTGTACACTGA